>Ga0255336_100051_pt1 | contig 287619 bp, 232 predicted proteins | sample MeOH1_35cm_T3_17_FD_189102 | JGI IMG/M metagenome (GOLD analysis project Ga0255336, IMG submission 189102) | Sandy soil microbial communities from University of British Columbia, Vancouver, Canada - MeOH1_35cm_T3_179 | ecosystem: Engineered > Artificial ecosystem > Sand microcosm > Unclassified... | reverse complement strand
TACACGCTCAACTACGTGCATGGCTCGTTCGACCGCGCGAACCCGACCGCCGTCGCCGGCGCCCCGCTCGGCGCCCAGATCGGCACCGATTTCGACGCCATCGCCGTCCGAGCCCAGGTCGCGTTCTAATCCATGAGCGCGGTCCCGGGATCGGGCTGAAGCCATCTCACCGGGGCAGGGTCAATAGTCCGGAAGGCAGGCCTGTTCCAAGTAAACGGAAGCCTGTCGGAAGACAATTATTTCGAGGATTTCGGATGGCGCGCAATGCAGCCAGTGAGTGGAGCCGTCGGGATGTCGAATGGTCTCGACTCATGGCGACGGCACAGAAAGGCGATTTCAGAGCCTATGAATGTCTGTTGGGCCAGATCCGGCCGCTGATCCGGCGGATCGTCGCGCCGCGCCATCGCAACATCGACCGCGTTGAGGATGTCGTGCAGGACGTGCTCCTCACCGTCCACCGCGTCCGATACACATATGACCCGTCGCGCCCCTTCAGCCATTGGCTGGCGGCGATCGCGCAACGCAGATCGATCGACGTGCTTAGACGCACGGGTCGGATCGAACGGCGGGAGGTTTCGGATGACATCGCCTACGCAAGCTATTCCGACGCGCTGGCGGATCGAACGATTGAGATGCGGCAAAAGTCGAAAGAACTCAACAAGGCGATCTCGGCCTTGCCTTCCTCACAGCGAATGGCGCTCGAATTGCTGAAATTGCGCGAGATGTCGCTGGCCGAAGCCTCCGCCGAAACCGGCCGATCGGTCAACTCGCTCAAGATCGCGGCCCATCGGGCTGTCAAAACGCTTCGCCTATACATGGCGAGAGAGTGAGGCCGACGCGAAAGGACGGATCGTGACGAGCCCGTTCCAGGACCCATCGAGCGTAGACGACGGCCGTCCGCTCGATGGGCGATCGGATCGGGAAGAGACGCGGACTTTGCCGAGATCGCGCGTCTATCTAGGTCGAGACTTCGTGCCCTTGCCGCCGATCATTGCGGCAGTTCTTCGCCGGCCTGTTCGCGCACCATGTACTCGGCGTACCAGTCCGGCCAATTCTGGTCGGCCTGCCCCGTCCGCGCCTCATGCTGCCCGTGTGCTGCGGCCGCACGCCGAAGCGCGCTCGACAGATCCTTCGCCAACGCGAAGCTCGTGGCCGCGGGGTCGATACGACCGGGAAGCCGCGTCGTGATTTCCTGGAACAACCAGCCATTGCCGTCCGGATCGCGGAACGAGGCGAACGAACGGTAGCTGCGATGATCGGGATCCGGGCCATTGACGCGGAACCGGCCAAACAAATAGGGCTCGTCCGGGCCGGCATGCACGCCGGCTTCGTCGTGGAACACCTCGCTGATCTCGGCGCCGAGACCGAGAAGCTCGGTGCGGGCGGCCTCGATGTCGGAGACGATCAGGTATAGGCCCTGTGCCGATCCGGGTGCCGCGGCGGTGACGTTCCTGCCGAAAATGACCGAGCATCCGGAGCCCGGCGGCGTGAATTGGATCACGCGGAAGTCCTTGCCGCTGTCGTAGTCGGCGTCAAGCCGCCATCCGAGCTTTCCGTAGAAGTCCTTGGCGCGATCGACATCCGAGACGGGGATGACGACGATCTCGAACTTCATGTCGACTTTCGCGATGCCCATGTCGCTGGGACGGACTGCCTCGGTGCTCATGGCTGCCTCCTTTATCGGGTGGGATGAATGTCGCGCTTTCACTCCAGCTTGCGTGTGGCGGCCTCATATCGAAGTATGCGAAAGAAGCGGAGATCCGTTGCGCGCCTCTCCACTTCGCCGGCAGCAAATTCTGCCTCGATATTACACGCCCGCTTGTTCCTTCGCATCAGGAGAAGGCGCCCGAGCCCGGTTCAGAGCCGATGCCCCGGGGGTTCGGCGCAAGGCGCCATCGCCCGGGCGCGGAACGTCTCCTGGCGTATCTGTTCCCTGACCCAATCCCGGAAAGCCGTTACGCGCGCTAAGCCGACTTTGGTAGGGGGAATGACGAGATGGTAGAAGAGAGGCGGCCCGCCGACATCGCGTCCGAACGGTGCCGTCAAACGCCCGTCCGACAACTCGTCCGCCACCACTTGGCGCGGGAGCAATGCCAGCCCGAGACCCGAGACGGCAGCGCTGATCGCTATCAGAGCATGCTCGAATGTCGGACCCCATCTTAGATCGACCGTCTCGATGCCGGCGTGCTCCAACCATTCCTGCCATAACCCGGGCGTGCTCGCGACCTGAAGAAGCCCATGGCGTCGCAGCAGCGCACTCGGCGACATGCCGCTCACGACCAGATCGGGACGGCAGACGAGCAATGGGCTCGCTTCCAGGATCGGCTCGATCATGCCATCGGGCTCGGATTGCGGGCCGAACCCGATGGCGAGGTCGTAATCGAGCCTTTCGATCGGTCCATCCGCGGTCATGAGCTGCAGATCGATATCCGGATGGCTTGCCTGAAAGGACGCAAGGCGCGGGACGAGCCATTTTCCGGAGAAACCCGACGGGCATCGGATGGTAAGGCGGCAGCCGCCGTCGCCGCGCTGGATCAGCTCCTGCGTGGCCTCCTCGATGCGGTCGAGCGCGCCGCGGATGATGCCGGCGTAGAAATGCCCCTGCTCGGTCAGCTCGACCTTGCGCGTCGTCCGCCAGAACAGATCCACGCCGAGAATGGCCTCCAGGCTTTTCACTTGCCGGCTGACCGCGCTCTGGGTCAGTTGCAACTCTGCCGCCGCCTGCGTGAAGCTGCTGTGACGCGCGACCGCCTCGAACACGCGAAGCGTTTGCAGGGGCGCCGGAAGCGCCTCCTTGCCGGTAGGGATCTCGGGCATCGGCAGGCTTGCGGCGATCGGGGCCGTACGATGGTGCGGTCTTGCACGCGAGAAGCTGTCCCCCTCGGTGAAGCGGGCGCGCCGTGGGTCGATGCGCCCTCTCTTGCCGGCTTGCATGATCATGGCCGCTCCTCCCGATGGCGATAAGGGGCCGTACGGCACGACTTCCAGCCGGATCGAGGGTAGAAATCCGCGTCCGACCTGGGGCATGCCGTGGCAGTCTATCCGCGCAGCTCTACCGCTGATTGTTCTGGAATACCGACAACTTAATCGTGTTTGTCTGGTCTCTATATTCTCGATCGTATAGGTCCGCCGTTGTCACTCGCGTGGCGATCACATGACGCTTGGGTGACGAACAGGTCGGAATCTACACAATGGGAACGGCCGCTATCGCGGCTGCAGCGGATTACCGAAGGATCTTGCCGGCCGCTGCGGCGAGACCGATTTGCCGAAGGAATCGCCCAGACGCTCGGCCGTCGCTGCCTCGTTGAACAGGCCGAGCTCGTTGCTCGTCGTGGGGACGCCGGCGCTGGCGGCGGCGCTTGCCTGGGTTTGCCGATTCCTCTCGGCCTGAGTGCTGTGCCTGAGCACATCGTTCAAGCAGCCCAGATTGGGGGTTCGCTCGGTGCCGATCACGACATCGACGCACGGAGTCTGGGCCGATGCTGAGGCGGCGAAACATCCGCCGGCCATCATCGCCGCCACCAGGATCTGCAGGATGATCGTCCTCGACTGCCGCATGATGGTTCCACCCTCTCTTGCTAAGGACGGGGCCGGCCGACAAGTTCCAGATCAGGTCGCGAAATCGAGCCTGAGACGCAGGATCAGCGGTTGGCGCATATCCGGCGGCGGCGCTTGCGACAACCGGCTTCGGCTGAGCAACCGGCGCAGATCCTCGTCCGCCGAGGGATCGCCCAGCGACGGAAACTCGATCCGGCTCACCGCACCGCCATCGTCGATCCAGGCGCGCACGGTCACCGAGTCCTCGGGCGCTTTGTCTGTCGGCGTCAACTTAGCCGTGTCCGTCAGCCGGTCTTCGAGGAATTTGTGAAAGCGGAAGGCGATCTCGTCATCCGCACCGAGCCATGCCTGGAATTGCCGGCCGACGAACTGGGCATAGCTCATCCAGGCCTGCGGCACGCCTGGTGCTGAATCCGGCCTTGTCTCTGCCGGTGCCTGCAGACTGAACAGGGCGGAGATCGCCATGATCGTGGTCCCGACGAGCCGGCGCGGCCAATTCATCGGACGGCGCCGTCAGGCAGATTGGGCGACGTCGGCCGAGGCCGGGGCTTCGGTCGCGGGACCCGCGCTGCCCGTCTGACGGAGATGCAGGATGAATTCCTGCAGCAGCCGATCCCATAGCTCGATCATCGCGCGCAGATGTGCTTCGCTCACGCCGCCGGCGACCAGCGCATCCATTTCCAGCATGAGAAACTGATCGTGCCGGGTCAGGCGCCCGAAGCGCTTGGTACGATGCCATTGCTCGACCAGCGAGGCGGGCAGATCGCCGGTGATCTGCAAGACGCAGGAAAAGGCGAAATCCAGATATCGCCCATCGCCTGCCCGATTGGCGAAGCGCACGACGAAGCCGATGCCCTGTGAGGCGCTGAGCAACTGCGTCACGCCATTCTGCTCGGTCTGGGTGACGCGGTATCCACACGTCTTCAACAGTTCCGAGATTTGGTCTGCCGATACCGCTTCGATCATCTTGGCTGCCATATCATCCTGCTTTCCTGGAGATCATCGCGCGCTCTGCTGTGCGCCGGGCGCAGGCGAGATCTTTTGGTCGTGAAACTTATCCTGATAGTCCTGCACGAGATTCTCGAGCTTCACCCGCGCGATTTGCGTGAAAGGCTCGTCTTCCTTCAGCTCATCGAAGACGTCCTTGTCCTCGAACTTGGCGAGAACCTCGAGGCCGAGCTTGTAGAGCGCGGCATTCTTCTCCTCGCAGACGCCGACGCGCGGCGTCAACTGACTTGCCAGCGCCTCGAACTTCTTGGCATCGGCGTCGCGGGCGCGGGCGACATCGGCGGCCTGCTTGTAGGCCGCTTGCCATTTCTCCAGCACGGTCTGCGATTGGGAGAGCTGTTCCTCCGCTTGCCGGGCCTTGCCGGTGGACTGCTCCAGCTCGGCGCGGAGCCTGACAGTCTCGCCCGAATCGGCCGGCGTCGCCGACACCGGCGCCGGCGCCGGTTGTGCGGCGAGCTTGGCCGAGAGCGTCTGGATCTGATGCTCGTAATCGGCCTGCTTGCCCTGCAGGGCCGCGACCTCGTCCTGCGCCTCGCGCAACTGGGTCGTGGTCGTGCGCAGCGCCTCGCGCAGGCGCGTCTCGACATCGGGCGTCTGGGCATGGGCCGATGCGGAAAGCATCGCCAGCGTCGCCGTCAGCCCCAGGCGTCGGAGATCAGAAGCGCGCATTGAGATCGAGATGCAGAACATCGATCGCAAGCGGCGGTCCGCTGACTTCGGTAGCGCTGTACCATTTCGCCGTGAGCCAGACATTGTGCGCGAGGCCCAGATCGCCGCCGACGATATAACCCTTCGCATTCGTGCCTCCGAGATGGAAATCCTGGTCGTTGAAGGAAGAGACGACCGAGTCGGCCTCAAGATATTTGTAAGCGGCCATCACGTCCCAATCCCAACGCTCCCTGACCTTGGGGTGGCCGACCGTGATGCGCGCCATATAGGCTCGGTTGCCGGTACCGAGCTGGTTATTGTCGTTGAAGTTGTTGACGAAATTCAATGCCGCTTCACGGCTGAAGTTGAAAGCGAGATTGTCGGCGAACTCCGCGTCGACGATAACATGCACCGGATCGGAGGCGGCATAGTCGAACCGGCCGGTCAGCGCCAATACATGGAAAGGCGACGCGAGGCCGAAGAGTTCCGGCTCGGTCAGCGCCACGCCAGCCGCATTGGAGGAGGCGGCGAAATTCCGGATCGGGAACACCGTATTGCCGAATTGCAGGAAGCCGGCCTTGCTCTGATCCGTGCTGCAGCTGATGAACGCCGCCGAGTTCAGCGAATTGTTGCAAGCTGCGGAGGGCGCGCCTTCGATTCCGTTGAAATAATAGTACGCCGCCGCCGCTTTGAGGCTCATATCCGTGCTCGGCCGCCATTCCGTGCCCGCCTGAACCGCATAGAGCCACCGATCCCAGCTGCCTTGCTGATTATCGCTGGTATCAGCCACCCCGATCGAGGGGAAATTGATCGCCGTGTTGGAGAGCGGGAAGGCACCGGCGGTGACGAAGGGCGAGAGGCCGACACCGATATCCTGCGCCCATTGCACGGCGACGCCATCGAAGGTGAGGTCGTCGGCCCACAAAAGATCGGTCGCGAACCACGGGTTGGGCATGCGGCCGCCCCAGATGTTCAGACCGTTGATCGGGTGATAGTTCAAGTAAGCCTGGTCGATGACCACGCCGAAGAAATCGAAATTGTTGCCGAGCGTCTGGTTCTGCGTGCCCGGATTGAGATTGTTGCCGGTGCCGAGCTCGAATCCGACGGTGAAGTCATCGTTGATATCGGCCGTCAGGCCCAGGCGGGCGCGCACGCGCAGCCGGTTGCGATCCTCGGTGGAGTTGAGCACGGGCACGTCCTGGCCGAAATTGGCGCTGGCCGGGTTGAACTCGAGCCCGCTGCCACTATTGATGGTGTTGAAGTCGAAGAAGTTTGCGGAATTGTGCGGATCGAACTGATCCATTTCATAGCGCAGCCGGAAGTCGCCGTAGAAGTGGATGCGCTTGGTCCAGTCCGGCAAGGCTTCGGGTTGAGCCCAATTCTCGGCCTTGGCCTGCTGCAGCACCTCCTGCTTGATCTCGTCGCGCAGCTGTTGCTTCACGATCTCGGGCACATAGGTGACATGGACGCTGCCGGATGGAGCGCCCGGTGCCGCGGGCTGTCCGGCAAGCGCTTGCCCGGCGATCGGCTGCCCGACCGTCGGAGGGGCTAGCGGTGTCGCGGCGGCTGCGACGGGCGCCGGCGCGGGCCGGGCCGAGGCCGCTTGCTGCTCCGCCTGGGCGATGAGCGCCTTCGCCTGCGTGGCCGTGATGATCTTCTGCTGCACCAGCAGGCGGATGAGATTGAGCGTTACATTGTCGGACGCGGTCGGCGCCGTCTGGGCGAAGCCGGGCGCCGCCGTCAATCCGGCCATCAGCGCGCCGATCGCCGCGGCCGTCGCGAACCGTCGCTTTCTTCCCGCCGGCCGGGCCGGCATGCGTCGCGTCATGATCTTACTCATCCTCTGAAAGGGCTTTCGTAAATTCTGTCGGCTTCGATCTCAGCCCTGAGCGTTGCGGGCGTCGATCCGGAGGACGATCGGCTCGGGCATGTCCTGCGGCGGCGCTTCGGCGAGCTTGGGCATGGCGAGAAGAGCGTCCTTGATCTGATCGTCGAGCGCGCTCTGTCCGGTCGAGCCGACCAGCTCCACGCGCGACGGCGTACCGGCCCGGCTGAGCCAGAGCCTGACCGCGACGCGGTAGCGGGCAGTGCGCAGCTTGTCGTTCTTATGCAGCGTGTCCTGGATCTGTTGCTGGACCATCGAGGCGTACCAGCCGTACCGGGTGCCGCCGCCACCACCGCCGCCGAGGAAGTCGCCGCCGCCCGGACGCCCGGCGAGGCCGAACGCGTCGGCCGGCCCTTCGCCCTTGGCGTCGAGCGCTAGCGGCGCCGGCGGGGCGTCGGTGTTGAGCGGCTTGGGTGGTGCATCCTTGGGCCGTTCGATCGGCTTGTCCGGCTTCACTTCCGGCTCGCGCATCTTCGGCTGCTCGACCATCTTCGGTTCGGGCGGCTGTTCCGGCGGCGGTGGCGGGGGAGGCGGCGGCAGCACGCGCAGCGTCACCACGTCCGGCACGACCTTCTTCGGCATGACCTCGCCCGAAGTGACCCAGCGGATCAGCTCGATCGTGACCGCGGCGCAGGCGAGCACTGCGCCGATCGCGACCGCTTGGCGGCGAAACGCTGTCTTGTCGCTGTCGGACACCGTGCCGCTCCTAATTGACGAGCCGCTGGGTCGCGAGCCCGACCTGGCTGATGCCGATCCGGCCGAGCAGGGCCACGACATCGATGACATTCTTGTACTGAACCTCGGCATCGCCCTTGACGATGACCGGTACGTCCGGATCCAGCGCCTTCTGCTGGCGCAGCTGAGTCTCCAGCTCGCTCAGGCTGACGGGGATCGTATTCATGAAGATCTTGCCGTCATTGGTGATGGTGATCGCCACGGTCTTGGGCTTGGCCAGACTCGGCGCGTCGCTCGCGCGCGGCAGATTCACGCGAATCCCCTGCACGGCCGCCGTCGTCATGATGATGAAGATGATCAGCAGCACATATGCCAGGTCCAGCATCGGCGTGATGTTGATATCGTCATAGGGTTTACCGTCGTCACTCTGTATCTGCATGGCCGTTACTCCGCGGCCAGGCCGGGAAGTTCATCGGGCGTGCGGTAAAGCTCGGCCAAGCGCGTGATGAAGGAGTCGACGAATACCTGGGTGTCGTTGGTCGTGTTCTTGATCTGGGTGATCAGATAGTTGTAGCCGAACAGAGCGGGGATCGCGACGATCAGGCCGGCGACGGTGGCGACCAGCGCCGCCGCGATGCCCGGCGCGATCGCGTTGACGTTCACATCGCCCGAGGCCGCGATCGAGGCGAAGGTGATCATCACGCCCAGCACGGTGCCGAGCAGACCGATGAAGGGACCGCCGCTGATCGCGATGGTGAGCAGCACCATGCGGTGATTGAGCGCTTGGGATTCGCGGACGGCGGTGCCGTCGAGGCTGGCGCGGATGGCTTCGATCGCCTGGGCCGACAGGATCGTCGTATGGGCCTTGCCCGGCGGATCATTCTTGAAGCGGTCGCGCAATTCGCGGATGCCGTCGGCGTAGAGCCGGAAGAGGGGGGCCGTTTCGATCAGGCGGGCTTCCCGCTCGGACAGGACGGCCTTGCCACCACGCAACGGCACCGTCTCGGCCGCGAGCAGATGGTCGAGCAGCTTCCGGTCCTCATCGGTGCCGTAATACAGCCGGCGGAACGAGGCGTTGGCCCGATTGGCGTTGCCGACGTAGCGGGCTTTGCTCGCCATGACGAACCAGCTGATCAGCGCCATCAGGATGAGGATGTCGATGACGACCCAGCCGTCGAGCGTCACGGAATGGAGGATGACGCCGAGATATCCCGTGCTCCAGGACGAGGTCTGCTCGTCGGCGCCGTAGCGCAGCAGCTTGCCGGCCGGCCCTTGACCCGCGGCCGCGGCGGCGATGGCGCCGGCGCTGCGGGCGACCTTGGAGATTTCGAGTTCGTCGAGCTCGCCGACAAAGCCCGATTGGGCGGTGGCCGGGTCGGCGCTCGCATCGCCACCCAGGCTCGCCGTGCCGCCGAAGGCCGGCACGGTCGCGGCGAGCGTGGCCTTGGCCTGGCCGTCGACATAGAGCGTGATCTTGTCGGCCGTCGTGATGGCGATATGGTGCCAATTGGCACCGGCCATCGGTTGGATCTGGTCCGTGCGCTGCGTGCCGCCGGCGTCCGTGACCGTGACATAGGGGATGCCCTGATCGAGCCCGATGACGAAGCTCCGCGCTTCCTCGTGCCGGGCATAGAGCACGCCCGTCGGTGCGGCCGCTTCGGGCTTGATCCAGGCCGACCAGGTGGTCTGGGCGCCTTCGGCGGTGGCGAGGCTGGGCGTACCGGGCAAGGCGATGGTGTTGCTGCCGGTGAATTTGGCGCCGGCACCGATCAGCGAGGCGTCATTGGAGAGTGTCGCCGACAAGCCGGCATTGTTGTAGGCGCTGGCATCGACGGGCGGCAGGTTATGCTCGCCGAAGTGATAGACGAGCACATAATCCGCATCGTAGGTGCCGTGGATATCAGCACCCGCCGTGGCCTTCTGGTTGCCGTAATACATCCAGATGTTGCGCGTCGCCCCGGCCTTCAGGTCGGGAACGTCGACCCAGACGAGCGCCAAATCGAAGATCGCGTCGTATTTCTCGATATGGAACTTCAGCGGTGTCTTGTCGTCCTCGGCGATGAAGCGCAGATCCGAGCCGTCTTCCTTGGCGTCGGTGAATTTGAAATCACCGTCATGCAGCCGCACCAGCACCGGCACGCGTCCGGCGTCGCCGGGCAATGCCGCTCCGGCCGCGCCGGCGTCGATGGTGATCGGCTTGCGATAGGACCAGCCATCGTTCCACCAGGCCTTCGCCGTGCCGGGCGTGAGCAGCATTCCGGCGGCGAAGGTCGCGGCCAGCAGATGCGGCGCTACCGCCCGGGCCCACCGGTTGCGGCGTTGCGGAGAGGTTTTGGGCAGGGGAGCGAGGGGCACGACGTCAATACTCCGTCCAAACGCGGAAAAGGATTTGCCGGGAGCCGGCCTTGGTGGAGCTCGCCGCCAGCACCGGCACGGCGAGGTCGACGGCACCGTTGAGGTGCTCGAGCAGCTTGGCGCTGGCGCCGGCGCCGACGCTGGCGAGACCGAATTGCGAGCGTTGCTCGGCCAGCGGTTCGTTGAGCCAGAGATGGGCGCCTTCGGCGAAGAGGATGAATCGAAGCTCGTCGACATCGACATCCTTCAGATCGAGCCAATCCACGATCGAAGGGCTGCGCAACTCGACGCCGCCATGCGCGCCGATATCGCCCAGTTCCTCGGCTTCCAGATAGCCGCGGACGCTGTTGTAGCCGCCGGCGCTGAACTGCTCGTTGGTGATCAGCGGCTGATCGGTGATCTGGCCGTCGACATGGCCATAGAGTTCCAGACCGCCGGGCAGTTGCTGCGTGCGGTTGAGGCCGCCGCGCACATAGAATTGCTGCCCGCGCGCGCTGAAGCGATCATTGTCGAACGCCGTGGTGCTGCTGCCGGTCGGCGGAAAGGCGAAGGTGAGGGCGAGCGTGCCCTGATCGACCGCCTTATCCTCCTGCAACGTCGCCGCATAGCTGACCGTGATGGGGAAATAGGTGACCGGCGTATCGGTGCTGTTGCTGCCCAGAGAGGTGACGTTCTGGAAATCCTTGTAATAGATGGCGGCGGTCAAGGATTGGTTGAATTTCTCCGTGCCCGGCAGCGCCAGCAGCGCGTGCACGCCGATCTGGCCGCCCTTGCCGACAACGTCGGTGGCGCCGACCGTGGAGACGTTGCTGTCGGTCTTGACCCCGTCGAGCAGAATGCTCCAGGGGCTGTCCTTGACCCGCCAGGTATAGGTGCCCGAGAAGACCTGCGTGTCGTTCGGGTTCTGCGGCGCTACCTGATAGGTCAGGCTGATGCTGTGGCCGAGCTGCCAGAGATTGTCGTACGAGGCGGTGCCGATGGCACGCAGGGATGTAGTGCCGACGCTGCGCTGATTGTTGAGCTCGAGGCTCGCATGGAGCGGAAGCTGGTCTTCCACCTGCAGATCGACATCGACCGTATCAGGCTCGATGCCCGCCTTGAGCGTGGGCGTGACCTTGCGGTCGGGCCATTGGTTCAGGTTGACGATGTCGCGCTGGATCTGGTTGAAGTCGGGGACCGTGCCCTCGATCATGGACGGCGCGTCGGCCTTGATCTCGCTCGGTGCGTGATATTGCGAATTGACCACGCGCAGCCGGCCGACCCGTCCTTCGGACACCTGCAGATGGACCGTGCCGTCGCGCATATCCTGCTCGGGAACGACGACCTGAACGGTCTGGAAGCCGTGCGCCTTGTAGGCATCTTCGAGGGCGGCCCGAGCCTTCTCTATGTCGCCGCCGGTTCGCCCTGGACCGAGGAAGGGATAGACCGCTTTCTCGATCTCGATCTCGGGCAGGACCGTGTTGCCGTCGACGGCATATTCCATCAGATCGAAGGTCTTGGCCGGCATTGCCACGTTGGCGTCCTGGATCTGGCTGTTCTGCGCTTGGGCATCCTGCGCATAGGCCGCTGCGCTCGACAGGCAGGTCGACAGAAATCCGTAAATCAATGTTCGGCGCATTGCCCAGCCTTCACTAACCATAACTTGGGTGTTCTAACTTATACTGCCAAAGATCGAAGTGATCTTGCATCAGGGTTCGATTTTATTTACGATTTAACGATGTTCTGAAGCGTATGACTTGAATCCCGCAACCCCTCTCAATGAACCTTTGCCCGCATGCGGTTTGCGCTTTGTTCACTGGAAGGGTGAGTGGCCGAACTATACGAAGCCAATATTACGGCTTCTAGAAACTGATTTGACGATTTGCTCATCATTTATGCCGCAATCTTGTCTTTCCCGCCCGATTGATGAGTTTGACTCATCGATTTCGAAGGGGCTGGAAATCGCTCGATCACAGCGATAAAGAGAGAAAGCATTCTTTCGGTCTAATTTCCTCAAGATTCAATCAATATTCGCTTCATCGGTGCTCCAGGCGAGGAATGTTCCGCCACGAGGTAGCGCAGGGTTGAGCCGAACGACGGCTCTCCGGACGAACCGGGCGCCGGATGTGGTGACGGCGGATGCATCGACCTCGATAATGGGCAGCTTGGTGAGCCCGGTCGGGTCGAGCGGCATCTGTGTGCCTGCCCCGGGTGTGGAGTTCTGCAGCGCCGCCGCCACAACCGGATCGGCCTTCCGCGCATCGGGCGGCCCGAGCGGATAAAGCGATAGGTGGGGCAAGAGATCCTTCAGGAGCGCCGGGGTCATGCCCATCACCCGCCCAAGCTCCTGCAAGGTTTCGAATGGCGCGCCCGGCGGCCCGTGGTCGAGCCCGGCGGCGCGATACGATGCCAGCAAGGCGTCTCGCTGCGGCCCTGGAGAAGATCTCCAGGTCACGATCGCCGCGGCGATCGCGTCCGGATTGCCCGCCTCGACCGGAGGGAGCCCGCTGCCGGCGAGGCGCAGCAGCTTGGTCAGCAGCTCGATCGGGGCGATGTTCGGATTGACCTTGCCGGTCATGGATTCAAGGTGGATATCGAGCCTGACGCCGGCCCGGTCGAGCCGATGTTCGCTGTCATCGGCATCCCAATGCAAGGCGGAGGCGTCGTTCAACCGGAAGATCGCCTCGCTGACGGCGCCGTCAGCCGCTGCCTTGGCTTCGGCATTGGCGCGGAGATTGGCGGCGATGCGCAGCTCGGTTCGTCCGGCCGTGCTGAGGCGCGTGATCACCAGCGCCAGCAATACCATCGTCCATAACACAAGCAGCAGGGCGAAGCCGTGCTGCCGGGACCGAGTCATCCCCGAGCGCGCCAGCCCGCTCATTCCGTTCCGCTTGGCCTCCGTCGGATCCTGCGGTCTACCAATCATAGGAATCCTCTGAAGGTTGCGGAACGCCGTGTCCGTCGAAGCGCATCGTCCATCTGGGCACCAGCGAAACCGGGCGCCTCCGGAGGGAGGCGCCCGATCCCGTCATGCTAGGCTTGGACGGCCAAGCCGTTACGCGCCATGGGCGCCGGACGGGCAGCCATTGCCGCCGGTCGACGCCGCCGTGATCGAGGCGGAACCGCCGTTCGCATATTCCTGGACGATCGCCCCGGCGATCGCGGGAATGAGCGGGCTGAAGCCGTTATTCGCGAGCACGGCCGAGACGGTGCCGTTGGCGGCGCCGGTCGTGCCGCCATAGTACCAGTCGATGAAGTTGGTCAGGTCGGTTGCGGCGCTCGCATTGCTATAGCAGGACGACAGGAACATGAACGTCGTGCCCGTGATCGGATAGGCGTTCGCCTGGTTGGGAATGCCGAGGATCGACTTGCCCGCCAGGGTGGTGCCGGCCGAGGTCGGGTAGACCGCCGCATAGAGGTTCCAGGCGACATTGCTGAAGGTCGAATTGACCGGCGCGAAGGCCTCGAGGGTCTGGAACGCACCGTCCGCACCGGCCGGGGTCGGGGCGATGAAGTTGGCCTGGCTCGGATGCAGGATGCCGACCGACTGCTGCGACTGGTCCTGGATGCTGGCGGAGAGCGGTGCAGCGGTGCCCAGGATGGTGGCGTTGGCGTAGGGCTGCGTGAAATCGGCGCTGAGATAGCCGATCGAGCCGGCCGCGGCCCGGGCGGTGCCGATCTGAGTGGCGACGCCGATGCTGCCGGTCTCGGGCGTGAAATGAGCGCCGGAGTGAACGGCGAGGGCATTGTTGACGACGGCGGTGAGGAAGCTGGTGTTCGGCACGCCGGTCGAGCTCAGCGGATTCGGGAAGATCGTGCTGTAGCTGTTCGTGGCGTTGGCGAGCGGAGCGCAGGAATTATGCAGATAGTTCGCGAAGATGAAGCTGGTGCCGCTGCCGTCGCCACGATAGACGATCTGGATCGGCAGGGTCGAGCTGGCATAGGGCTGCGGCGTGGGCGCCGACAGGCCGACATTGTCGGTGTCGAAAGGCTCGGTGATCTGGCTGCCCGCGGCGTTGAGGGCGGTGATGTTGGCCGTCGAGTCCCAATCGGTCACGGTGCCGGAGAAGATGGCGCAGACCTGGGCGGTCGAGAGCTGGATGGCGCTGCCGGCCGTGCCCGCGGTCAGCGCGGACTGGATCTGGAACTTGCTGGCATTGTTCGTATTGATGGCGATCGCGACCGGCGCTTCGAAGAGCGGGAGCTGGACCGCGGCGCCGCGATTGGCGGCATCATAGGTGACGGTGGCGGTGGCGGTGACGGCGATGGTCGTCGGCGTCGTGGTGCCGTCGACATCCCAATTGGTGCTGGTGTTGAAGGTGAAGGCCGAGGTGGTGATGGTGGTGTTGCCCGTGCTGATCGGCAGCGGTGCGTCGCTGGCGCCGAAAACGAGGCTCGGATAGGGATAGGTGTTGAAGGCGGACGAGCTGGAGCCGGTGTCGATGAAGACCGGCGGCACCGCCGGCAGCGACACGGTCGAGCTGGCGCCGTTCGGGCCGCCATTGACGAGCTGCTTCGCGTCGTTGGCGACGAAGGCCTGGAGCCCGCGGCCGCTGCCGACGGAGGCGAACAGGCCTTCGTCGGCCGAGCTGAACGGGGCGGCGCAGGTCGAGGGCAGCTGGCCGGGGGTGAGCGGCGACACCGTGGTCGTGGCATAGCCGTCGGCGGCGGGATGATGGCCGAAGCAGTCGAAGATCTGCCGCATCGTCAGCGAGGACAGCGAGCTGCCGCCGCCATAGAGGCCGACCGACTGGGCGGCGGCGGGCTGGAATGCCGCAAGGGCGGCGAAGGTCGCGGTCGACAGGGCAACGGTCGAGGCCATGCCGAGCAGGCGGCTTTGTGACTTGAACAACATTGCGAGTGCTCCGATTGGTTGAGGCGGATCGTCTTGTCCGTCGAATTAGGAGTCGTGTCTTAGAGGTATAATAAATCCGTCACGGACTCCCCCTTCGCATGACGGAAGTAATACTCTCATTCCGTGAAGGAATGAACTCATTCCCGCCAATCATTTATTTATCGATCCCGAGTATTTTACTGATTTTGACTCGGTCGATCAGCGAGAACATCGGCCTTGTACTATATAAACCTGCTTGGCGGCAATCACAGATACGAGATATAAATGGCCGGCGTTGGCGAAGCCTGGTCCGGTGAGGGTTCTATTTGCGATGGAAAAACAGTCATCTAATGCGATCATGCGTGGTGTGCATGGCAGCCATCCCGAGCCTTCGGCGGGAGGATCCGCCAGGAATGCGCGGCAGGAAGCGGCCCCATTCCGCCGGGCCCGCAAGCTCTTCGAGCAAGGCCGCGCCCATGCCGAGCAGGATCGCTGGAAATTGGCGCTCGAATGCTTTCGGCAGGCCGTGCGCGCCACGCCGAGGCAGCCGGGCGCGAATTATGCCTTTGGCGTCGCCCTGTGCCGTTTCGATCGTTTTGACGAGGCGGTCGCTGCATTTGAGCGGGAACTGGCCGTGACCCCCGATCATGCGCCCTCGATCGCCGAGATCGGGACGTGCCTTGCCCGCACCGGCCGCACGGCGGCGGCGATTCCCTATCTGCAGCGCGCGGTCGGGTTGATGCCCGGCCTGGTGCCGGCTCAATACAGCCTGGGCTTGGCGCTTCTGACCGAAGATCGCAGAGGCGAGGCGATCCGCGCTTTCGATCGCGCGATCGCGCTCGACGGCGCCTATGCCGACGCCTATCGCGCCCGCGGCCTGGCCTTTGTCATGGACGGGCAGTTCGAGCGTTCGGTCGAGGACCTGCATGTCGCGGCCGCGATCAACAGCGAGAACTACAAAGCGATCATCGATCTAGGCGTTTCCTTCGGACGGGCCGAACGGTCGCTGCAGAGCGGTAAGCTGTTCGAGATGGCGGCGCGCGTGGCTCCGGACATTGCGCTCGCGCAATATTTCTTCGGTCAGTTCCTCATCAATCAGCGCCAGTATGAGCGCGGGCTGCACCATATAGACCGCGCGCTCGAGCTCGACCCGCTTCATGCCGAGAGCCATGTCGGGCGCGGCTTCGGCCTGCTCGGCCAGGGCCGGATCGAAGAGGCCGTCCAAGCTTATAGGCGCGGCGGGGAGCTGAAGCCGGAAGATGCGGTCATCGCCGGGACGCTGCTGTTTGCGCTCCAGCACAAGCCGAGCGTCACCGAGGCGGAGCTGTTCCAGGCGCATCGCCGATGGGGCGCGCTCTATCGAAAGGGTGATGCGGCCAACGATCGCCGGCATTTTCCGAACCCGCCCGATCCGGAGCGCCGGCCGAGGATCGGCATCGTGTCGCCGGATATGCATCGCCATGCCGTGGCGTTTCTGACGCTCCGCGCTTTCGAGGACCTGGCGGCGCAAGGTTTCGAGATCGTCTGCTTCAAGACGCTGCGCACCCGCCAGGATGACGAGTATAGCGAGCGCTTCAAGGCGGCGGCCACGGCCTGGCACGAGATCTTCGATCTCGACGATGAGGCCGCGATGAAGCTGATCGCCGAGGAGGGGATCGACATCCTGTTCGATCTGGCCGGTCACACGGCCGGAACGCGCATATCCGTGTTCGCCCGTCGCGCGGCGCCGATTCAGCTGAGCTGGGCCGGCTATGTCGGGACCATAGGGCTCGATACCTACGATGGCATCATCGCGGACCCGGTCGAGATTCCGCCGGGGCACGATCATCATTATGTCGAGCCTGTGATCCGGTTGCCGAATTGCTATGTCTGCTACGATCCGCCGCCCAAACCGCCGGCAGTGACGCCGCTGCCTTGTCTCCAGGAGGGACATGTCACCTTCGGCTGCTTCAACAGGCCGGCCAAGATCAACAGCGTGCTGGCCGCCGTGTGGGCGCGCATCCTCGATGCCGTGCCCGGCTCGCGGCTTCTCATGGTCTATGGCGGCCTGGGCGAAGCCAGCACCCGCGAGTCGGTCTTGCGCATCCTGGAGGATGGCGGCCTCGACGGGGCCCGTGTCGATCTGGTCGGAAGGACTGAGCAGGCAGAGCTGCTGGAGGCTTATGGCAGGGTAGATCTGGCCCTCGATCCGTTTCCCTATTCAGGTGGCGTGACCACGCTCGAGGCGATGTGGATGGGGGTGCCGACCGTGACGCTCGTCGGCGAGACCTTCGCCGGCCGGCACTCGGCCTCGCATCTGACGGCGGCCGGGCTCGACCAATTCTGCACAAGGACGGCCGACGATTATGTCGCCTGCGCCGTCGATTGGACCCAACGTCCCGAGGCGTTGGCGGCGCTGCGTGCCACCTTGCGGGCGCAGCTTGCCGCATCGCCGCTCATGGACGCCCGCGGCTTCGGCCGCGACTTGGCGGAGGCGCTCGAGCAGCAATGGCGAGGCTGGTGCGCCGCCCGTTCTATTTTCACGGAGGCTTGAGCCATGTCGCCGAAAACAACCGCGGTTCCTTCCGCCATGATCAAGACGATCGTGGAGCGCGGCCTGGCCCTCTATCGCGAAGGCCGCTACGACAGTGCCGAGATCATGCTGGCGATGGTTTCGAACGAGCCTTCGGTCAAGGCCTTCGCCCAGCATATCCGGGGACTGTGCGCCTTGGCCACCGGCCGCAGGGATCTCGCAGCGCAGTTCCTGCGCGAGTCCATCGAGGCGGACCCGAGCGTGGCCGAGGCGCATGCCAATCTCGGCGTCGTGCTGCTGGAGGATGAGAAGTACGCGACCGCCTTCGCCGCTTACGAGGCAGCCCTATTCCTCAAATCCGATGCGGCGCCGACCCATTTCGGCCTGGCACGCGCGGCTGCCGAGCTTCAGATGACGGATCTCGCTATCGACAGCTACCGCGATGCGCTGGCGCTCGATCCGGACTATGCGGAGGCAGAGCTCAATCTCGGCCTGTTGTTGAATGATGCGGGCGAAAGCGCCGCCGCTATCGAGTTGCTCCGCAGAGCGCTGGAGCGCTATCCGGCGCGGGCCGACTTCCATGCTGGGCTGGGGCTGTGCCTGCTGAGCGCCGGCGCCTGGAGCGAAGCATGGCCGGAATACGAGTGGCGTTGGGCCGACCCGCGCATGGCTCCGGACCAGGCAGCCGGCGAGCGGCCCTATTGGCGGGGGGAGGCTCTTGCGGGCCGGACGATCCTGCTGGAAGCCGAGCAAGGCTTCGGCGACACGCTCTTCTTCCTGCGCTACGTGCCGATGGTCAAGGCGTTGGGCTGTCGCGTGCTGCTGAGCGGGACCGGCAAGCTGTCTTCTCTTGTCCGCGCGATGCCGACGATCGACGAGGTGATCGGGAACGACCAGCCTCTCCCCCAGAGCGACTTTCGCGCTCTTCTCGGGTCGCTGCCGGGGATTTTCGGCACACGCCCCGATGATGTTCCCTCACAGACCCCCTATCTTCGAGCCGACCCGGCGCTCGCCGATCAATGGCGGATCCGGCTCGGTTCCCACGGCGGCCTTTCGGTCGGACTGTGCTGGCAGGGCAATCCCGCCTACTCGAAGGACCGCCACCGTTCTATCCCGCTCGACGCCCTGCGGCCGCTCTTGGATTGCGCGGAAGCGCGATTCGTCAGCCTTCAAGTCGGGCCGGGCCGCGAGCAGCTTGCGGAGATGGGCGGCCGTGTTCACGATCTCGCGGCCGATATCGATGCCGCCTCGTTCGAAGACGCCGCCGCGATCATTTCCACCCTCGATCTCGTGATCACGGTCGACAGCGCCATAGCTCATCTCGCCGCGGCGCTGGGCAAGCCGGTCTGGCTGCTGATTGCTGCCAATGGCGATTGGCGATGGCGCCTCGACGAATCGCATTCGCGCTGGTATCCGACGGCTCGGCTGTTCAGGCAGGCGCGTCTTGGGGATTGGTATCCGGTTGTCGCGGAGCTGCGATCTGCCCTTTGGTCCCTCGCCGGACATGGGGATGAGGCGCCGCCCCTACGCCCGGCGCCCGCCCGGCCGGCGACTCAGACGCTGGTCGACGCCCTGTTCATGGCGGGAGGGCGCCATCATCGGGCCGGCAACCACGACCGCGCGCGGAAATCGTTTGAACGGGCCCTGTCGCTCGATCCGGACCATGTTAACACACTGTGCAATCTCGCTGCTCTGGAGCGGATGTCGGGCGACGATGATCGTGCCCGGCAGCTGCTGGAGCGAACGGTCGCCCTGGCGCCGGATCTGAAGCCGGCTCGCGCCATGCTGGCCGACCTGCTGCGCATGTCGGGCGAGCTTGAAGCAAGCGCCGAGCAGTATCGGCTTGCTCTCGTCCTGGCACCCGAAGACCCTACTCTCCACGCCATGCAGGCCCTGGTCTTGCAGGGCATCGGCGATGTCGATGGTGCGGCGGCGCATTTTCGCAAGGCGGCCGAGATCAATCCACAGAAGGCGTTCGATTTCCTGCAGAAGCTGACCAAGGGAAGCGCAGCGCAAAGGGAGGTCGGCGGATTAGAATGACAAAGTCGCACCGACCTGATGTCATCGCGCTCTAACTGTTTGAATGGAGACGGATTCATGGGTGGGTTCCACCCATTCCGATCCGGCAATAGCGGTCAACCGGGATCGAGGGCGCGGGCAACGATCATATCCGGCCATTGAAGCCTGTCCTTCTGCGTGAAGACGAAATGGATCTTCACCAGATCCGGCGGCATGGGGCCGGGCCATTCCCGGCGCCAGCCGTCCGTTTGGCCGTTCGTGCCGATCGCATAGGCATAGCTGAACTCGACGTGATCGAGACCCGACAGCAGCTCGGTCTCGGTCTCTGCCGGGAGATCGGCGAAAGATTGCTCGTGACGATGCGGCGACCAGCGCAGAACCAGCCGGTGATTATCAACCAGCAGCGCCGCATCGGCTCGGCGCGTATCGAGGGCAGCGGCTTCCGGCAAGACGGTCACGAAGTCGAGATGATCGTCGCTGCCGTGAAAATGCGCCTCGCTCGGCGTTTTGCCGATGGGCATCTGTCCAATAAGCTGCCGCAGCGCCCGGTCGAGCGCATCCAGCCCGTCGCGCTGGCCGACCAGCCGAGACTGCGCATCCCGGGCCTTGAGGCCATAACGGACGCCTTGGCTTAGGCCAGCCATCAGCAGCCCCAGAACGACAAGCCCGATCAGGATCTCGATGAGGGTGAAGCCGGCTTCTCTCTCTGGACGCCGCGCGCTCACGAGGCGCCTCGATCCGCCGGCAGGGCCATGCGTTCGGTCCGCAGCACCACCTCGCGGCGCCGCTCATTCTCGGTCCAGAGGATGGCGACCTCGATCGAGAACAGAGTAGGCAGCCTCGCACCGGGTGCGGCCGCGTCTGCCGAAGGCAGGGTCAAGCCGGCGACGGGCGTGATGGCGAGGTGCCAGTGGAAGCCGCCGCCATCATCGCCGCTTGTCTCACCCTCGGTCAGTATGGCGTCCCGTTCGAGCGGCGCCAGATGGGAGGTTGCACGCGATACGGCTTCTTCGTAGCGGCCGGCGGCATGCACCAGCAGCATCCCTCCGCTCGCGGCCTGGAACAGAATCCCGAGCGCGAAGGACGCGATCACGAACGCGATCAGCAATTCGAGCAGGGTAAAGCCGCGCATGCTGCGCATCGATAGCACTCGTCGGGCCGGGGCGTCGGCGGCAGGCCCAGCTAAACTATCCGGCCGGTCATGACGGTTCAAGATCGAATCCGAAACAAGATTCAGGCAGAGTCCACATCCTGAACCGATCGGACCGTTATTCATGATGATAGATCATGAACATATCTTTTCAGATCATATATCGGTTTCGCCTGTCATCATTTCTTCCGTCAACTGTCATTCGGGAACCATAAAGTGCATCGGCCGATGCGGATTCGGTGGCGAGGGGAATTTGGAAGCGAGCGGAACGGAGAGCGGCCGGATCAAGATCCGGGATTCGGGCGCCGTCGTGCCGCTGCTGCATCGGCTGCGCTGTTCGCTGGCGATCAGCACGCGGCCGACCAGTCTGATCCTGCTCGGCGCGGCCGATGGGCAGCCGACCTTGACCGAGTGCCCGCTCTATCGGCCGATGGGCCTTGCCGTCGAAGGCAATCGCCTCGCCATCGCCGGGGCGAACGAGCTGTTCATCTTCATGAACGTCCAGAGCATCGCCCGGGATCTGCCTGATCGCCCGAACTACTACGATGCCGTCTTCGTGCCTCGCGCTATGTATTTCACGGGCTATTGCGATCTCCACGACATGGTCTTCGACGGCGGGGTCATCCTGGCCGTCAATACTCGTTTTTCCTGCGTCTGCGTGATAGACGGGCAATATAATTTCACGCCGATCTGGCAGCCCCCCTTCATAACCGGCTTGGCGCCGGAGGATCGATGCCATCTCAATGGCATGGCCTTCGCCGGGCGGCGCGTGCGCTACGTCACCATGCTGGGCACCTCGGACCAGCCCGAAGGCTGGCGCGACGACATGGCCGAGGGCGGCGTGCTCATGGAGGTGCCGAGCGGCCGGCCGCTGGCCACCGGCCTGTCCATGCCGCATTCGCCGCGTCTGTTCGACGACAGGCTCTACATGCTCGAAGGCGGGCGGGGCCGCTTGCTCGGTATCGACCAGGTTTCGGGCGAGCGTCATGTCGTGGCCGAGTTGCCGGGCTTCGCCCACGGCCTCGCCGATTACGGCGGTGTGCTGTGGATCGGCATGTCGAAGCTACGCGACCGCCGCGGGCCGTCGGCACTGCCGATCGAATCGGCCCGCGACGAGCTGATGGCCGGCATCGCGGCGATCGACAAGCGGAGCGGCGAGATCCTGGGTACGCTCGAGTTCCTGAACGATGTCGAGGAAGTCTACGATATCCAGGTGATGCCGAACATCCTGCGGCCCGAAATTCGCGATCCGGTGAAATGGTTCGAGCAGCCTTCGGTCGAGACGCCGAAGGGAGGATTCTGGTTGCAGCGGCCGACGCCCAAGGAATGAGATGTGCTGCCGAGGCCGGCGTTCCCACGCTCGCCGGAGTCGGAAAAGTCATATCGCTCTCACGCCATGCCTGTAATCATCCAGTATCAATACGAGCGTATTAGATGGAGCGGGATTTTTGAGGACGACCCCTCGTGGCACGGATGCGGGCATGCCGGCAAAAGCGTCATCGACTCCGACCTTTCATCCGGGGCTCCTTCCCGTTCTCGGCGGCGTTGGGGGTATTCTTGCTGGGGCCGCTCCTAAGGACGCCGGCACACGGAGCCGACGTGCCGCCGACAAGCGAAGATTCAACCGGCCAAGCCCGGACCGCTCGGGACGATGCGCCGCTTTCCTTCGATCTGCCTCGCCAACCGCTGGCCAGGGCGCTCTATGCTTTCAGCGCGCTCACCGGCATCGAGCTCATCGCCGATGCGCGGCTGATCGGCGGACGGCAATCCTCGGCTTTGCGCGGTACCATGCCACCGTTGGAGGCGCTGCAGGCCTTGCTCCGGGACACTGGCTTGGTCGGACAGAGCTTCATGCCGGGAACGCTCATCCTCACCCTGTCCGGGGCTCCGCCGGTGGTACCCCCGGAGGCCACGCATTTCCGGCCGCCCCAGCCAACCTATTTCACGGCGGTCCAGCGCGCCGTGCTGGGCGCTCTGTGCGGGACAAGCGCCACCGTTCCCGGCGACTACCGGCTGGCGATGAAGCTATGGATCGATCCGGCGGGAACGGTGCTGCGCACCAGCTTTCTCGACAGTACCGGCCGGCCGGGCTTGGATGCGGCGCTTGGTGCCGCGCTCGCCCGGCTCCAGATCGGCGTGCCGCCGCCCGTGGACTTGCCGCAGCCGGTTGTCGTGCTGATCCTGCCACAAGCCGCGCATGACGATGATTGCCCGGCTGCGGCATCCGGCCAGGGATAGGGTCGGCCCATGATCGACGCCGGTCGCGCCCTGCTGCGTCACCTGCTGGTTGCCGGTTACGAGGATCTGAAGCGGCGCCTGACGCGCAGGCTCGGTTCCGCCGACCTTGCGGTCGAGGCGCTGCACGAGACCTATCTGCGCCTCGACGGCGCGGCCGAGCTCGGCGCGGTCCGCCAGCCCGCCTCCTATCTATACCGGACCGCCCTCAATGCTGCGGCCGACCGGCATCGAGCCGACATGCGCTGGGCCGGCCGGGCCGAGCTCGAGGCGCTGCTGCACACCGACGAGGAGGCGCTCGATCCGGAGCGCATCGTCGCCGCCAAATCGGAGATCGCGAGCCTCGAGCGCGTGCTCGCCGAGCTGCCGTCCCGCCGGCGCGGCATCTTCATCGCCGCGCTGGTCGAGGAGCAGCCCTATCGGATGATCGCGGCCCGGTTCGGCATCTCTATCCGCTCGGTCGAGCGCGAGGTCGGGCTGGCGCTCGACCATTGCGGGCGCCGGCTGGAAAAAAAATTGCAAAAGCGGGCGGGTCGACCCCGATGAGAAACGTCATAGGATTAGAAGGGCGAGACCGCTGGTCCGCCATGGACGGGAAGAGAGGATGATGAACGGTCCCGATCGGCGGCGCGATCATCTCGATTCGCTGTTGCGCGAGGCGCAGGGCTGGGTCGTCCGGTTGCATTCCGGTACGGTCAGCCAGGCTGAAATCGAGGCGCTGGAAAGCTGGCGCGGCGAAAGCCCGGCGCATCGCCGCGCCTTCGCCGAGGCGAATCTGCGCTGGGACGTGTTGCGGTTGGCTGCCCAGGGTTTCGTCGCCAAGCATGGCCGTGACGGTGCCCATGATCCGCAGCTGTTCGGGCGGCGCGCCCTGCTGGGCGGCTTGCTCGCCGCGGCCGGCACCGGCGGGTTCTATCTGGCGGTGCGGCCGCCCCTGTCGCTATGGCCCTCGATTTCCGAGCTGGCGGCCGACTATCGCACCGAAACCGGCGAGCAGCGGCAGCTGACGCTGACGGATGGCGTCGCCGTCCAGATGAATACCCAGACCAGCCTGTCGCTGCGCGGCTCGGTCGGCGATGCGCCGCGGCTCGAGCTCATTGCCGGCGAGGTCTCGGTCGCAACAAAGGGTGCCCTGGCCGAGCCGCTCATCGTCACGGCCGGGGTCGGCAAGGTCAGCGCGCTCGATGCCGGTTTCGACCTGCGGCTGACCGAGGTGCGGGCGCTGGTCACCTGCCTCAGGGGCGAGGTCCAAGTGCAATGTGGTCAGGATCGCGCGACACTGCAGCCCGGTCAGCAGATCGCCTACAACCGCCGGGGCCTCAGCAGCGCGGTGGCGGTCGATGGCGAATTGGTCGAGGCCTGGCGCCGCGGCCTGCTCGTGTTCGACGAGACGCCGCTCGCCCAGGTCGTCGAGGAGGTCAACCGTTATCGCGCGGGCAAGATTATCCTGCTGGATGCGGAACTCGGCCGGCTGCCGCTCGACGCGACCTTCCGCCTTGACCGGATCGAGGAGGCGTTGCCCAAGATCGCGCACGTCTTCAACGCCAAGGTGCAGCTCTTGCCGGGCGGCGTAGTGCTGCTCGGCTGAGGCCGATTTCTGGTTGGGGCTGTCACAAAAACTTATTCATTTTTGCTGGCGGGTCGATCCGCGCGGGAGTCGTCAACCAAGTGGAAGCAGTGCTCCGGCCGTCCGGAGCATGTCCGCCAACATGCCTGCCCCGGCATTCGTAAAGACGCCCTCAGCGGCCCGAAGGATCGTTCATGCCTGCTCGCCCATTCCCGTACCTTGCCGCCCCGTCCCGCCGTTCCGTCCTGCTTGCTGGTGCCAGCCTCGTCTCGATCGTGGCGGCGGCCGGACCGGCCTTGGCCGGCGGTCCGCCGATGTTCAGCCCGGGCTGGTACGCGCAAAACGGGGTCGCGGGCGGTGGCCGAGCGGGCGGCTCGGGCGCTGCCACCGGCGGTGCCAACGGCTCGGCCGCCAATCTAGGGCAGATCCAGGCCAAGGCGGCACAGCAGACCAGCGATCTCGCGCGCGCGGCTCAAGCGATCCGGGCGGCACAGGCCGCGCAGGCGGCAACCCATCAGTCGGCTGTGTCCAACCCCAGCTTCTCGGTCAACAGCCTGCCGCCGGTGACGGACGGGCTGGGCGGCAACGGGCTCGTCGTTGACCCGCGCGTCGTCAGCAGCCAATTCGCCAACACCCCGCTCTGGCAGGGGGCGGCGCCGGTGACCGCACAGTCGCAGACCGTCGCCAACGGCCAGACCAACGTCACCATCAACCAGACGGCGCCCCAGGCGGTGCTGACGTGGCAGAATTTCAATGTCGGCGCGCATACCTCCCTGACCTTCAATCAGCAGGGCAATTCCTCCTGGGTGGCGCTGAACCGCGTCGATGCGACCACCCGGCCGAGCCAGATCCTGGGCAACGTCAAGGCCGACGGCACGATCCTGGTGATCAACCCGAACGGCATCATCTTCGGTGCCGGCTCCCAGGTGAACGTCCATTCTCTGGTGGCGTCGGCACTCGACATCAATGGCAATGCCGCGCCCAACGGAAATGCCAATCTCGGGGTCTTCAACGCCAAGGGCGACTATGTGCCGGTCACGGTCAACGGCACGGCCGTGGTTTTGGCCGACGGCACGCCGCTTCTGGCGCCGGCGAACGAGCTCAATGCCGATCAGCAATTCGTGAGCCTAGGCCTGTTCGCCAGCAATGCCGCGAATAATTCCGGCACGGCCATCTTCTCGCTGGGCAATCAGACGCTTGCCAGCCGAGGCGGCGGAGCGGTGATCGTCGAGCCGGGGGCCTCGATTACCGCGACCGGCGATGCGCTCGACAGCGGCTATGTGGCGCTGCTCGGGCCCACGGTCAGCAATGCCGGCAGCATTACCAGCATTTTCGGCCAGACGATCCTGGCGGCCGGCAGCAATATCTTTCTGACCACGCCGCCCAACAATGCGACGGGTGCGGGCACGGCGATCGCCGTGAGCGAGTTCCAGCCCAGCGTTTCGGTCGGCCCCAGCTTCACGCCGGCGGCAATCCCCGGCGGTTCCTTGGTCGTCAATGCCGCCTCGGGGTTCCTGCAGGCAAACGACGGCAACGTCACCATGGTCGGCGACGCGGTGCAGCAGGCGGGGACGGTGAGTGCCACGACCAGTGTCTCGCGTACCGGCTCGATCACATTGACGGCGTCCGGCACCGTCACTTTCGGCCCGGGCAGCGTCACGGCGATCCTGCCCGACGAGAGCGGGGGGACGATACCGACCAGCTCCGTGCCGAGTTTCCTCGGGCCCCAGATCAACATCAACACCCTCAATCTGGACATGCAGGGCGGATCCTTGATCGAGGCGCCGGGTGCTGCCGTCACGGTCACCACGTCCACGCACAGCGGTGCCACCACGGCCAACGGCACGGTGCTGTTCGAGCCGGGCAGCACGATCGACGTGGCCGGGCTCAGTAATGTCTCGATCCCGATATCGGACGATTTCGTCTCGATCCTGGTTACGGCCAACGAGGTTGCCGACGATCCGCTGGCCAAAGGTCTCATCGGGCAGACCATCACGATCGATGCGCGCCTCGGCGGTACCTTGCCCGACGGCCGCGTCTGGATCGGCTCGCCCCTGCTCGACGCGGCCGGCTTCGTCAACGCCATTCCGCAATCGATCGACGAGCTTTTGACCACCGGCGGCTCCGTCAATATCGGCGGCGGCAATGTTCCCTTCCTGAACGTCATCCAGGCGCCGGGCGCGGCCATCAACGTTTCGGGCGGATCCATCCAGTATCAGGGCGGGACGGTCGGAACGACCTTTGTCCAGTCCGGCAACGGATCGATTTCCGCGATCGGCAGCGCCGACCCGACCTTGCTCTATACCGGTTTGGCCGGTCAGTTTCAGGTGCAGCATCCGCGCTGGGGCGTTACCCAGACTTTCAACGATCCGCTGATCAAGGAGAGCGGCGAGCAGTTCGTGCAGGGCTATACCGATGGCATGAGCGCCGGCGGTATCTCGATCGCCGCTGCCAATCCGGTGCTGGACGGGTCGATCCTGGCTTCGACCGATGCCGGCAGCCGGCAACGCCAACTGGCGCAGACCGGTCCGCAGAGCCTGGGAGCCCAGCTCGGCAGCGACCCGCTGCCTTCGGGCGCCGCTCTCTCCATCAACGTCGCGCCGATCGATCCGACGACGAACACGATCAATAGCGTCACGCTGCAGAGCAAGAGCGATTCGAGCAATATTACCGGGTTGAGCTTCACCGATATCGCTGCGGACGCCTCGATCGGCGTCACCGGGCCGGTCGTGCTTTCGACCGAATTGCTCTCCGCTGCCGATCTCGGCTCGATCACGATCGGCGGTTCGCTCGGCCTCTCCATGGCGGCGGGCGCGAGCTTGGCGGTGCAGCCGGGCGGCAGCATCACGCTCAAGAACGTGACCACGATCGACGGCACGCTGACCGCTCCCAGCGGCCAGATCAATATCAGCGGCTTTTCCCAATCGGGGACGGTCCAGCAATCGCCGCCGTCCACGGCCGTGACCATCGGGCCGGACGCCGTGCTCGACGTGCATGGCCTCTTCGTCAACGATGCCGGCCTGGCGCCGGACGCGATCGTCGGGTCGGCCTTCATCAACGGCGGCACGGTCTCGATCAGCACGGCGGCGACGAGCTTCGTCACCGATCGCGGGTCGAATGACGGCGGCAACACCGAAATCTTTACGGCCGCCGACACGACGCAGAGCATCGTGCTGGCGCCGGGCAGCCTGATCGACGTATCGAGCGGCGCCTATGTGCAGCCCAGCGGTGCGCTCAAGGTGGCTGCCGACGGCCTGCCGGCCGGACAGGGCGGCAGCGTCTCGCTCGAGACCTACACCGGCGGCTTCAACGCGCCGGGCAAAGGCCCGATCATCGCGACAGGGCTTACCGGCTCGCAAAGCGCGCTCAACGGCAGCCAAATCTACCAGCTCCAGTCCGCTGCCGGCCAGCCGGTCAATCTCACGCCGACCGGGCCCAACGATCCGGATCAGGCGAGCGTAGCGCTCGACGGTACGATCAAGGCAGAGGGTTTCGACGGCGGCGGCACCTTCACCCTGCAGGTCCCCTCCATCCAGATCGGCGGCTCGACCTCGATCGTCTCGGGAAGCGGTCACGCCGGCCAGGTCACCTTGCCGACCTCCTTCTTCCTCGATAACGCATTCTCCAAATATGCGCTCACCAGCACCTTCGGCAGTGTCGTGGTGACACCCGGCACGGTGCTGACGCTGCAGCAATCGAATTATCTGCTCCCCGGTTTCGGCAATACGGTTCTTTCCGGTCCTTCGCCGCAGGGCACGGCGGGCGGCATCCTGCCGCGCAACGAGCCGAACGGCACGTCGGTCGACGCTTTCGCCTCCATCGGCATCGTCGCCGACGGGCTGCGCCACCCGGTCGATCTCACGCTCGTCGAGCAGCCCTTCGGGTTCGGCTTGGCGACCGATCCGAGTGCCGGTGCCGGGCTGACCATTTCCGCCGGCGCCCAGATCAATGCCGACCCGCAGGCGGCCATCACGCTTGTCGCCGGGGGACAGGTCACGATCCTCGGCAGCATCACCGCGCCGGGCGGCAGCATCACCGCTCTCAATGCGCTGCCGCAGGATAACCTCAACCTTAAAAGCCAGGCGCCTCAGGATGTCTGGGTCGGTCCCGATGCCACGCTCAATGTCGCCGGCATCTTCCTGCCCGACCCGCTCGTCTCGGGCTTCAACACCGGCACCGTCCTGAATGGCGGCTCGATCACGCTCGGCGGCTCGACCGTCGTGGTGCAGCAAGGAGCGCAACTCGACCTCGCCGGCGCCAGCGCCACGATCGAGGAGCCCAATCCGGCCGCGGCCATGCAAGGACCAGCCTTCATCCCGCAGGCGATCTGGAGCAATGGCGGCACACTCGCGCTCGGCGGCAACGGCTCCGGTCTCGGCAGCATCTATTTCGCCGGTACCGTCGATGCGGCAGGCGGTGCGCCGCTCGCCGCCGGCGGCGCCTTCGTCCTGGGCAATATGCCCGTTTTCGGTGACGCGGCCCAATTCCTGCCGAGCATCGTCTCGAACTCGGACCTGCCCGGCCTGTCGGCACCGCCGACTATCCTGCTGCAGCAGAGCGGCAATGTCGCCGCAGCCTTCACGGCCCCTCCGGCAAGCGGCTCGGCGCTGACGGCGATGCTGCAGAGTGCCCAGGGTGTTTCCGGCAAGACGGCGCCTGCCGGCATCGCGGCAATCACGGCCGACATGCTCAACGGCAGCGGCTTCTCGTCGGTCACGCTCAACGGCGCGCTCGATGTTGCCGGCTCCGTCACGGTCGCGCTGCGCGGCGCTCTCGTCATCAACGGCAACATCACGCTGCTGCCCACGGGCTCGACCTTGCCGCCTGCAGAGCTGCCGGCGAGCATCGGGGCCACCACGGTGACGCTCGACGCGAGCTATATCGGTCTCGACATGGGGCTGAACGACAGCGGCACGAATGGCGGCATCAGCCGTTCCGCGACCGACCTCGCCAATAGCGACGGCACGCTCGATCTGGGCGGTACGGTCGGTGGCATCAGCGCACAGCAGATCGATCTCAGCGGATCCATCGAGATCGCCGGCGCCCGCACGGTCAACATCACCAGCGACGGCGACATTCGTCTGCTGGCCGCGGCGAATCCCGCTCCCGTCGGGTCGGGAACGCCGACCGCCAGCGGTACGCAGTTCCCGGCGGCCCTGCAGGTTCCGTTCGATCTCAATCTGACGGCGCACCAGATCTATCCGGCGACCGATACGGCCTTCCTGCTGCAAGCCGGCAACAGCATCACCATCAGCTCGAACGGCGCCGCCTCGACCCCGCCGATCTCGGCGAATGGCGAAATCATCCTCGATGCCCCGACCATCAATCAGGACGGCACGCTGCACGCGCCCTTCGGCACGATCCAGATCGGCGTCGGGGCCGGGCAGGCTCTGCCGTCCATCTTCGGCAGCGCCGCCGCGATCGCCACTGAGACCGCGACGCTCGGGGCCGGCAGCCTCACTTCCGTCTCCGGCGCCGGCATCAACGTGCCGTTCGGCTACACGATTGACGGAACCTCGCTGTTCGAGGATGCGACCTTCAGCGCATCGGCCCCCGCAAATCCGGATCCGCTCGCGGCGCCTCCGGCCAAGCTGATCTCGCTCGCCGGCGCCGATCTCACGGCCGCGCCGGGCGCAGTGCTGGATGCGAGCGGCGGCGGCACGATCTTCGCGACGGAGTTCGTGCCGGGCACCGGCGGCAGCCGCAACGTCCTTGCCACCTTCGAGCCCAACATCACCGCCGCGAGCGGCTCGGCGACAAGCTTCACTCCCCAATTCGCCAATGGGCAGCAGGTCTTTGCCCTCGTTCCCAGCTACGAAGCGCCGGTCGCGCCCTACGACCCGACCTTCGCCAATTTCTACCAGTCGGGCGTGAGCGTGCCCGGCAGCACCAAGGGCTTCGATACGAGCCAGGTGACGCCGACCAACGCCATAGCGCCCGGAAGCTCGGTGTTCCTCGCCGGCGGCAACGGCATACCGGCCGGCAGTTACACATTGCTGCCGGGCATGTACGCGACCTTGCCCGGCGCCTTCCGGATCGTCCAGGCCACCGGGCCTCTCAATCCGGCGGCGGCCAAGAGCTTCACCACGGCCGACGGGTCGCAATTCATCGCCGGCTTCGCGAGCAACGCCTTGACCGGGGCGCGCTCCGCGCTTCCCAGCTATTTCGAGGTGCAGTCCGCGGCGACCTGGCAGGCGACCTCGCAGATCAACATCACCGATCTCAGCAATTTCTTCACGACCCAGGCCGCCAATGCCGGTACGGCGGTGCCGCAATTGCCGAGGGATGCGGGACAGCTTTCGATCGCGGCCACGAAATCGCTGACGCTGCTCGGCAGCAACGCATTCGCGCCGGCAGCCGGAGGACGCGGCGGCGAGGTTGATATCAGCGCGCAGGATATCCTGGTGCTTGCCCCGGATCAGCGGGCTCCCGCAGCCGATGAAGGCTTTCTGGTGCTTGACAGCGATCAGATAAGCGCGCTTGGCGTACAAAGCGTGCTGATCGGCGGCCGCCGCAGCGACATCAGCACTGGTATCGGCCTCACGGCCATCGCCACCAATGTCGAGATCGACACCGATGCGGCGCATCCGCTGACCGGTCCGGAGCTGCTGCTCGCCGCACTGGCGCCGCCGAGCGCCGATCCGTCGGCGAAGGGAATCACCGTCGATGCCGGCAGCGTCATTGCCGCGATCGGCACCGTTTCGCCCGGCACCGACGCCAACATCACCATCGGCACGCCGGCGGTCACGACGACTAGCGGTGGCCAGAGCGTCACGACGCCGGCTTCCGGCGGCGACGGCGCGCTGCTCAGGGTCTCCAACGGCGCGCCGGTCACCATCACGCGCAATGAAACGGCGGGGCAGCTGGCAGCGCCGCTCGGCAGCCTAAGCATCGGGGCCGGCGCCTCGATCAAAGGCGGCGTGGCGCTCGCCCTCGATAGCAGCGGCAATGTCGTGTTGCCGAGCGATGTCGTGCTCGCCGCGCAGAATTTCGATATCGCCGGAAGCGCCGTCAATCTCGGCAATGTCCCGGCGGGAACGCAGGGCGTGACCCTCTCGTCGGACCTGCTGGCCCAGTTCGCGGGCGCGCAGACGGTAACGCTGCTGAGCCGCTCGGTCTTCAATTTCTTCGATGAGGGTGGGCTTGCGATCGGCGACCCCGCCCACCCGATCGGCGTCCTCACCCTCGACGGCGCCGGGCTGTTCAGCGCCGGCGGCAACACCACCATCACCGCCCAAAACATCGTGTTGCAAGACAGCCAAGCGACGCCGGCGCTTCAAGGGGCCGTTGCAGGAAGCGGCGGCGCGCTCACGCTCGACGCGCTGGCATCATCGGCTGCGAGCACCGGAGCGATCACCCTCGGCAATGGCGCCTTGGCCATGGGCGGAGTCGATCAGGTGACTCTCATCGCCGGCCAGCAGATCGTGTTCGCGGGCAATGGATCCACCGACACCGGTGCCGCGTCCGTGCAGTTGACCGCTCCCGTGATCACGACGGCGCAGAGCAGTACGCAAGCCCTCACGACGACCGGGACGATCGCGATCGCTCAAGGTGCCGGAACCGCGCCTTCGATCGGCGTCGACAATGCCGGCGGCGCCCTGACCCTGACGGCCGCGGCCATCACGGATGCCGGAACGATCGCGGTCCCCGCCGGCACCCTCACTCTCGAGGCGAAGACCGGCGACATCGTCCTGGCCGCGGGGGCCAGCATCTCGGCGCCCGGCATCGGCACTCCCTTCTTCACCGAGACGCTCGATGTTCCCGGCGGTTTCGTCCATCTGCTCGCGGATCAGGGAAATGTCACGGTGAATGCCGGGGCCACCATCGACGTTTCCGGCGCCGGCAGCGGGGCCGGCGGTACGCTGGTCGTCACGACCGCGCCGACCGGTACCGCGACGCTGGCCGGCACCTTCGACGCCGCGGTCGCGGCAGGCGCCCAAGGAGCGCAATTCTCGCTGGATACCGGGCGCCTGGCCGGCACGCTGCCCCAGAGCTTCACCGGTAGCATCGAGGTCGAGACGCGGATCGGCGACCTCGACGTGTCGACGCCGCTCTCTGCCTCGACGATCACGCTGACGGCCGATGGCGGTGCCGTCAATGTCGCAACGACGCTCGACGCCAGCGGCACGCAGGGCGGCATGATCGGGCTGTTCGGCGCCGGCGGCGTGGACATCAAGCCGGGCGCCAGGCTGCTCGCCAATGCCACGGGCGCCGGCCAGACCGGCGGCCTGATCGAGCTCGGCACGACCGGTTCCTGGGACGGCTCGACGCTCAATGCCGATGGCAGCGAAGCCTTCACGGCTGCCGGCCTCCTCCAGGTCGAGACCGGCGCCGTGCTCGATGTTTCCGGCGGGGCGGGGGGCATCGGCGGCAGCGTGCTCGTGCGTACGCCGCTTTTGGCCAGCAATGATGTCAATGTCCAGATCAACGGAAAGGTCTCAGGCGCCAGCTCGGTCGTCCTCGATGCCTTTCACACCTGGAGCACGACGGATCCGGTGGCCAGCGCCGGCACCCATTTCGACGGCATCGTCGATCCGGCCGGATGGTTCAATGCCGATGGCCAGATGGTCGACGGTGTCTGGGAAGACATCATCAACGGCCAGGTCACGACGATCGCGACCGAGACGAATGGCGTTCGCACCGCGGCAACCGGCATCACCGACACCAATACCGGTTTCTTCGTGCCCAACGCGATCGATCAGGCGCACGAGACTTTTTATCAGACGACCCTGCTGAATTTCGTTCAGAATGCCGGCGCCGGCCTCGATCTCGCCAGCCACTTCGCCTCGGTCGATCCGACCTTGCTGGCGCTGCAGCCGGAAATCGTGCTGCAAAACCCTTCCAGCGCCATCAATGGCGGCAGCATCACGGTCGCCAGCAACTGGAATCTGGGCGCCGGCGCGATCGATGGCGGCGGCAACATCCATCTCCTCTACCGGACCGGCAGCGGGCAGCCGGGCACCGTCACCTTCCAGGCCGCCAACAACGTCCAGATCAATGCCTCGATCAGCGACGGCTTCTTCCAAGCCGGAAGCGAGCCCTTCTTCGTGCCGCCACCGCCGCCGCCGCCGCCGCCGCCCGTGGGGCTGGAGACTTTCGCGACCGCGAGCGCCGATTGGCTGGACGCGTTCGACAGCGCGGAAAATATCGTATCCGTGCTCGAAGCCTATATGTCGAGCACCAGCACGAACATCTATCAGTTGCTGAACCTCAACGGCGCCGGCGATCTTGCGACTTTCGGGCTGCAGGCCTTCGATTCGACCCAGGTGACGGCCGGCCAATCGGCGCAGGCTCTCGCGCAGGGGACCTTCTCGGTGCTCAGCCTGACGCCGGCGCAGCAGAACGCGATCCTTGCCGCCTACGCCTTCAACGCCGCCAATCCCGGCAATTCGGCCGCTCTTCTCGAGCCGTTGGCGCCCGTCAACCTCAGCGGCGTTGCCGGCATCAGCCAATTCAGCGCCAGCGCCTATTACCGGCTGTTCTTCGAACAGGGCTATCTCCAGACCAATTACGCGAAATTCGTGGCCGCCACGACGCCGATCCTACGCAGCGGCGTCGTCTATGCCGTCGGCAACGGGGCCGGGCCGATCCCCACGGGGCCGCTCGCCAACTATCCGTTCTATGGTAGTCCGTTACCGACGGCGCCCGGTCTCTCCGGCTCCGATTTCGTGACCTACTACAAGAGCTATGCGGCGTTCACGACGACGAATTACGCGAACAACGGCCCGCCAACGACCTTCCTTGGCTTCTTTCCCGCGCTCGGAGCATATAATCACTACTACGGCACGAGCTATCACATCCCGAGATTGGCGGCTCCGGCGGCGCTGCCGCTTTCTCCAGGCGCCAATGCGGCCCTGTATCTGGATTCGACGGCGCCCGGTGGCGCCACATCCTATTCGACCGTCTATTCGAATTATCTGACGGCCACGGCCCGCACGGAGGCCGATCCGATTCCCTTCCATCCGTCTGTCACTGCTAAAAACGACACCTGCGTTCAGTGCTGGGTGCCGATGCCGCCGGCAGCGGCACCGTCCTTCCAGGCGGCGAATGCGGCCAATTTGCTGCCGCCGCCGCCGCCGCCGCCGGCGCCGCCCTTCCTGCCGCCGACCAATGCGTCGCCCAGCAACGCCATCGCCAACAATCCCAGCCTCAGCAACAACGGCTCGGTGCCGACGGCCGACTACAATACCACCGCCTCGGCCAATCTGCTGCCCGCCGGCGCCGGCGGCAGCTTCTCCTTCGGCTTCGTGGCCGGGGCCGATTTCGGCTCGGCCAATCCGCATGCCGTGATGGCGGCCGCGACCGGCGGTACCAGTACCAGCCCGGTCGAGAGCGTCACGATCGACGGGCATACGCAATATGCCGATCTTCAGCAGCCCTTTGTCGCATCCTCCATCGAGATTCCGACATTGGTCCGGACGGGTACCGGCTCGATCGATATAGCGGCGGCCGGGAGCGTCGAATTCCTCGACAAGATAGCGCCGGGCGCGATCTATACGGCCGGTACCGCAGCACCGGCGACGCCGGGCTTCAACCCGCCGACGGTGCCCGCGAACCCGACGGCGAACGGCCGCCCGGGCGGGACGCCGGTTCTGCCGAACGGCCTGGTCAGCGATCCCGTCTGGGCCGATGGCGGTGGCAATGTCAGCATCTCCGCCGGCAAGGACATCATCGGCATCGAGACCCCGACGGATCCCGACGGCAGCGAGACCGGCAAGGCCGGAACATTCACCGGCCAGATGTGGAGCTCCTGGTTCTATTACGGCGGCCAGTCGACGAGCGATGCGATCACGCCCTTCGCCGGCGGAACCCAGACCAGCAGCTGGATCAACTATGCCACCTTCTTCCAAGGGATCGGCGCGCTGGGCGGCGGCAATGTCAGCCTGAAGGCCGGCGGCAATATCGACGACATCTCGGCTTCGCTGCCGGAAACCCTGCAGGTGAGCGGCGGCGTCAGTGCCGGCGCGCCGCCGGTGGAGCATTTCTTCGGCGGCGGCAATCTTTCCGTCCAAGCCGGCGGCAACCTCCTCAGCAGCGCATTCCTGGTCGGGCGCGGCACGGGCACGATCACGGCCGGCGGCGTGGTCGCGGCCGATCCCTCCAATCCGATCACAGGTGCCGCCACCGCGATCACAAGCACCCAGGCCGGCGTGGCCACGACGACGGCCCTCCCGCTCCTGCTGGCCGTCGAGGATGGGTTCGTGACCGTCGATGCAAGACAGTCGGTGATCCTGGGCGGCATATTCGATCCGACCACCTTGCCGCTCGATACCTTCAGGACCTTTCCGTCGGCATTGCCCATGTCGGGCGGCGCATTCGGCAGCGTCTTCGACAGTTTCGGTCCGGATAGCGGCGTCGCCGTCAACTCGCTCGTCGGCAATGTGACGCTCGATACGCTGCCGCCCTTGGGCGGTAGCTCGGGCAATATATTCTCGCTGTTCATCCAGGGCGGGAGCGCCAATACGGCTTCGATCGATGGCGCCTCGGCCAACCAGGCGATCGCTTCCGGCGTCGCGCCGGCGACCATCGAGGCATCGTCGCTGCTCGGCTCGGTCGCGACCGCCAACCCGCTGGCGCTGATTCCGTCCGCAACCGGAACGCTGACACTCATTGCCGGCAAGGATGTCGATCTGGCTTCTCCGACCGGCCAAACCGGCAATCTGCAGATGATCGACGGCGATGCGCAGGGCTTCGTGAGCCCACTCGGTCTGCCGGTGCCGATCCTGACCGCTCCGCTTCACGCCGGTGATACCAAGCCGGTCGAGATCCTGGCCGGTCACGACATCGACGACACCAATACGTCGGTCACGCTGATCAAGGCGGCCACGATCGAAGCCGGGCACGATATCGAAAATCTGCAGCTGATCGGCCAGAACAACGCCGATAGCGACATCACCAGCGTCATCGCCGGCAACGACATCACCGGCGGCGGCACCAGCAACGCCTCCATGTTCACCCTCTACGGTCCCGGCGTCTTCTATCTGCAGGCCGGGCATGATATCGGCCCGATTAGCCAGTCGATCGCTCCCGGCAGCGCCAACAGCAGCACGGACGGCATTGCCACCATCGGCAACGGCAGCGACGCGCTCGGTACGAATGTCGGGACCAGCGGTGTGGTGCGTAGCCCCAAATCCTACCTGCCGGCGCAAGGGGCTTCGATCGACCTTCTGTTCGGGGTCGGCCACGGCGTCGATTATCAGGCGGCGATCAGCCAGTTCGTCAATCCGACCCAGGCCGGCACCGACGGAATCGATTTCCTCGGCGACATCGCCTCGATCCTGGACCAGTCGCGCGCCCAGGCCTGGGCGAGCTTCCAAGCGCTGCCGGCCATGCAGCAGCAATTGCTGGTGCAGCGCGCCTTCCTGGACACGCTGACCCAGGTAGCCCAAGATTCCAAAAATCCGGCCAGCCAATTCTTCGGCCAGTCCAACCGCGCTTACGAGGCGATCAACACGCTGTTCCCGGCGGCGCTCGGCTATACCAACAACCTGACCGGCACTGGAGCCGCCAACGGTGCCGCGACGACGGTCGAAACCGGCAACCTCGTCCTGTCCCGCTCGGTGATCGAGACGCAAATGGGCGGCGATATCAACCTCATCGGACCGGGCGGCTCCATCACCGTCGGCAGCAATACGCGCGACAATCTGGGCCAGAGCCAGCAAGGCATCCTGACCGAAGGGGGCGGCACGATCCGCGCCTTCGCCGACGGCAGCATCAATCTCGGCCAGAGCCGCATCCTGACCGCTCAAGGCGGCGATATCGACCTGTTCAGCGCCAATGGCGATATCCAGGCGGGCGAAGGGCCGAAGACGCTGGTCTCCGATCCGCCGGTGCAGCTCATCTGCACGCCGTTCGGTGTCTGCGTCATCAACCCGTCGGGGCTGGTCTCGGGTGCCGGCATCGCGGCCCTGGTGACGCTGCCGGGCCAGGATCCGGGCTTGAGCAACGTCACGCTGGCAGCGCCGCGCGGCACGATCGATGCCGGCGCCGCCGGCATCCGCAGCGCCGGCAATCTCAATCTCGCGGCGCTGCACCTGCTCAACACCTTCAATGTCCAGGCCGGTGGCACCATCGTCGGCATCCCGCAGGCGCCACATGTCGATGTCGCGGCCCTCAGCAATGCGAGCGCGGTCGCCGCGGATTCGAGCCAGATCGCGACCGAGCTCGCCAATCAGCGTCGCACCGCGCCGACCGGGCAGACCCTGCCCTCGATCATCGTGGTCGAGGTGCTGGGCTTCGGCGAGCCCGATGACGATCAGAAGAAGCGCCTGCTGAACCAGCAGCAGAGCTACGACACGACGAGCCCGGTTCAAGTGATCGGCGGCGGCGTGCTGAGCGCCGAGCAGCGCCAGGCGCTGACCGACCGGGAAAGACGGAAGCTCGATGAGTGAAGCCGGAGTCGCCCGAACGCCTCAAACCGTGGGAGGAAACATGCTTCGTTCCGAAAGGCTCGCCCTCGTGCCGCCGGCATCGGCACTGCCCTCGCTGGCGGCGCTGCCGGTGTTCGAGGCGGTGGCCCGGCTCGGCAGCTTCACCGCCGCCGCGGCCGAGCTGGCATTGACCCAGAGCGCCACCAGCCGCAGCGTCAAGAATCTGGAGGATTTTCTGGGTGTGGCGCTCTTCCTGCGCACGACCCGGCAGGTCGAGCTGACCGACAGCGGCCGCTACTATGCATGCCTTGTCCGAGCCGCCCTCAACCGGATCGAGCAGGGCACGGCGGAGCTCATCCGCGGCAAGCAGCTTGAACGGACGCTGACGGTCGGGGCCGCCTCGGGCTTCGGGGCGAAATGGCTGATACCGCGGCTCGGCGGTTTCCAGGATCGTCATCCCGAGCTGCAATTGTCGCTGCTCGGCACGGTTCCGTCCGCATGGCCGGAAAGCGCGCTCGACGTGGCGATCCTGTTTGGCGACGGCCGCTGGCCGGACGCGGTGGCCGAGCGGCTGGTCGATGCCGAGATCCTGCCCGTCTGCAGCCCCGATCTGATGCGCGCCAAGCATGCCGGCATGTCGCCGGCGATCCTGCGCCGCTACCCGCTGCTGCGCTCGGCGGAGATGCCGGACCTATGGCCGCGCTGGTTCGCCGGTGCCGGCGTCCCGGTCGAGGAGCTGCATTTCGGCCTGACCGTGCCCGATCTGCTGTCGATGATCGGGGCGGCCGTGTCCGGCTTGGGGGTGGCCTTGCTGCCGCGCGTGCTGATCGAGACGGAGCTGGCGCAGGAGGCTTTGATGATGCCGGTGCCGCAGGCCGGCTTCTCGCCGCCCGATCTCGGCTATTATGTCGTCAGCACCGAGGCCAAGGCCGATCTGCCGCGCGTCCGCGCCTTCCGCGCCTGGCTCCGCGACGAAGCCCGCCCGGCTTTGGATTTTGCCCGGCATCCCGCCGTAGTGGGGCTCGCGGGGCGCTGACTCCGCAATCCCGGAAGGATCGAAAGGTCCGGCGCGCGCAGGGCGCCGAGAAATTCCTCATTTCGATCACAGCAAACAAGCCGATCCGACGCCGGCCGGGCCCGAAGTGAAGAAGTAGCGCTGGCCTGGAGCTCTCGGTGCGTGCTTCCCGCGACGGTATGCGCCGCGAGCGTGGCGCATGCTGCCAATTGATCGCGACGTTGAGCGGCGCCGGTGCCGTGGATTGCCGCGCCGGTGCGATGTCGGGCCGTCACCGATCGGATCGCGCGCTTGCGCTCCAACAACTCTAGGCGGCAGGCGTCGGCCAATGCATTTTTCTTATAGTTTCAATATCTTGCGCAATGAGCGCCCTGAAATTAACGATATCCCGCCATGGCCGGACGCTGCCGATGGATCATGCGGTCTTTCGCGTCCGGCTCGGAGCATGACCATACCGGTTCGCGGCGGAACGATCCGTGGTCGTCCGAGAAGTGTTAGAGGCGGCAGCGATGGAATTGAACGAGATACGGTATTTTCTCGCACTGAGCGAGACGCTGAACTTCACCAGTGCGGCGAAGCTATGTCGTGTTTCCCAGCCGGCCCTGACGCGTGCCATCCGAAAAATGGAAGATGAGCTGGGCGGGCTGCTGTTTTCGCGCGAACGGAACAACACGCATATAACCGATCTGGGCCGCCTGATACTGCCGCATCTGAGCGAAGTCATGACGCGCACCGGCGAGGCGGAGCAGGCGGCGACCCGCTTCCTCCGGCTGGAAGCGGCGCACCTTTCGGTCGGCGTCATGTGTACTATCGCGCCGGTTCGTTTCGCCAGCTTCCTGGGGCGTTTCAAAGCGGACAATCCCGGGGTCGAGGTCACGCTCCTGGAAGCCGTCCCGGATCGTCTTTGCGAGCTTCTGGTGAAGGGCGAGCTGGATGTGGCGCTGATCGCGCGTCCCGGCGGCTTTCAGGCTCCTTTCAAGCCTTCGAAGCTCTATTCGGAGCGGTTCGTGGTCGCCTGCTCCCCGGGGCACCGCTTCGCCAGGAGGAAGGAGATCGCCATGGCCGAGATGGATGGCGAAACCTGCTTTTCCCGGATCAATTGCGAGTTCGTCGATGTGCTCGGCGAAAGATGCCGGGAGCAGGGGGTGGATCTCGTGCAATCTTATCGAAGCGAACGCGAGGACTGGATTCTGACGATGGTGGCGGCTGGCCTTGGGGTTTGTTTTCTTCCCGAATTTACGGCCAGCTTTCCGGGTGTCATCGGCTGTCCGCTTGTCTCGCCCGCCGTCGATCGCGATGTCTGCATGGTCACCGTGGCCGGCCGCCATTCCTCGCCGCCGGTAGAGTCCTTCGTCGAGTCGGTCCAGCGCTATTTCGGGTCTTCCAATCAAGCCGCGAACGGCGCTGCGTGAATTACCTGGTCCCGATCGCGTCCTCGACGGTGAAAGCTTCACCGGCCGTGCCCCCGGCATCGTAAGCGGCGATCGAGACCATGCGGCCCCCGCCCTCGACCGGATGGAGCTGAACGCCCAGCTTGGCGAGTTCCTGATCGACGAGCGATGTCTTGAGGATGGTCAGGTCTCGGCCGTCGGCATGAATGGCCCGGTCGCGCGCGGCCTTCATGGCGATCAGCTTCCCCGCGATGGAATCGACCATGCCGAGGGCAAAGGATGCATTGGCCATATGCCGCTCATTGTGGCGGAAACCCTGATATTCCAGGGAGGTCTTGTAGCGGCCGAGTTCGCTGCGGACCGCGGCATCGACGAGTTCTGTCAGGTGACGCGCCGCCGTCGCATCGGCAGGCAGGCCAAAGAACACGTATCGGAGCTGGCCTGAGGCGGACCGCTCTCGCCACGCCCGGCAGTCGCAGAATTCGGCGATGGCGCCGATGCACCCGTCGAGCGGAATACGCTTCTTCCGGGACGGCTCGAAGGCGAGGCGCTCGCACGGCGCCTCCTGGATCTCGATATCCGTCAGCGACAGATCGTGGCGATCGAGAAGCTCGGCGACCTTGGCGGCGGCCGAGAGCGCTTCATTCTCGGTGCAGCCATTCTCGATGGTCTTGGCGAGCAGCGCCTGGAGGCGCGCCTTGAGCTTGTCCAGCCGGTCCGGCGAGTTTGAGGAGAGCGTCATGCCGATCTGAGGCCGTTCGCGGAGGGCTTCAGGATTTGGTATTACATCCCGCTCAGGCGATCCAGCAGATCTTCCCACCAGCCCGCGGCCATCGCCTGGCTCTGCTGCTGTGCCGGAGCACGGCAGATCGACGAGCGCGGAGTCTGGTCGAAACCGGGCAGTGCCGCCCTTTGCTGCCCGGCATGCGGGGCGGTGCTTTCATTCGGCACCACGCGGACCACGCCCATCATGCCGTTATCCTCGTGATCGACCAGATGGCAGTGGAACGGGATGTCGCCGGCGAGGGAAGCCGGGAAATAGAGCTTGATCCGCACCCGTCCGGGCGCCACCCGGTCGCGCGCGGTGACATCGGCGGGGGCTGCCGGGGCAACGCTGACCGTGTCCAGCAATGGCGGGGCGGCGACGGCCTGCCCGTTCACCTCGAGCACGCGAAAATGGACTTGATGGATGTGGAAGGCGTGCGCCTCGTTGGTCCAATTCTCGATCACCCATTCCTCGACCGATCCGGCCGGGACCATGATCGCCGGCGGCCGGTCCATCTCGAACGGCGTGAAGTTCCCGCCCTTGCGCCGCTCGGCGATGTAGAAATCGGTCTGATCGTCATTGCCGGGACGGGGATATTCGGCGAAGGCGATCACGCGCGTGCGATCGGTCTTGCGCGCCAGCAGGCCGGCGAACGGGCCGGGCTCGCTCGGCTCCGCAGTCAGGGGCTTCAGCGCTTCGGCCGGCGCGTCCTTGTAAGGCAAGGTGGTCAAGAGCGCCAGCCGTCGCTCCGGCACCCGGTCGCCGGCGCAGCCGGTATCGACGGCGTGGCTCACCAGATAGAGCTTTCGGTCGAGCGGCGGGGCGGTTACCAGGAACTCGACCCTGCCCGCCGGCGGCACGAGCTGGGCTTCCGTCGTCGGCCGCAGCGGCAGCGGCTTGCCGGCATCGTCGGTCACGGGCGCGCCGTCGCGGGCGACGAGCTTGACCGGAACCTTCCTGCCATCCTCGTCGACCAGCGCCAGATCGAGGAAGGCGTCGGTCGCGGCGTTCAGCACCCGCCAGAGCTGGGTGGTGCCCTGATCGATATGCAGCGGCGCCAGATCCTGGTCGGCCGCTGGGCCGTCGACGACCGGCGCACCGTTGAGGGTGATCTCGTCGATGGCGGCCGCATCCGTGCAGCCCAGCTCGTGGCTTGTGTCGACCCGCATGCCGCCGACCACCGGATCGATCGGCTTGGGCGCTATGGCCGCCACAGACACGCCGCGGACCGGCGCGCCGGAGGTGGGTGGCAGCCCTTTGCTGTCGGCATCCTGTTCCTGGCGCACGATGAAGACGCGATCGGGGATGCCGGCGGCCTCGCGCGCATCGTCCTCGGGCCCCTCGACGACGATCGCGCCGGCCAGGCCGGCCAGCATCTGCGCCTGGACCTCGCCATGGACATGCGGGTGATACCAATAGAGGCCGGGCGACATGTCCGCCGGCACCGTATAGCGATAGCTGATCTCGCGCTGCCCGCACGAGCCGTCGCCGCCGGCGGGATCGGCGCAGCCCATCAGCACCTCGTCCTGCGGCACGGTCGGCGGCACGGCGAAGCCATGGACATGCAGATTGGTGCGGCCGGTCGGCGCATGGGCGGTGCCCGGCGTTACGGGAACCATCCGGGCGGCATCGGGCACCCTCGGATTGGGCCGATCGAGCTTGCCGGCGGGTAATAGCTGGGCCAAGGCGGCCGGATCGGTGATCTCGTTGCGCACGGTGATCGCCAGCGTCTCGCCCTGCCGGACCCGGATCACCGGCGCCTCGGCGATGCCGTCGATGACGTAGCAGAGGCGGGTGCCCTCCTGCTTCACCACCAGCTTGATCGTTGGCTGGCGCGCATTCACCCAACGGTCGTGGGGAAAGTTGCCGCGCTGCGGCAGGCCGATGCCGCACGGATGGGCGGCGGTCGACACGGGCTGCCAATCCTGCCCCGCATATTCGTCCGCATCGGCCCAAGCGGGTTGGCGGGGAAACGAAATGATCACGAGCAGGAGGAGGCCGAGGATGGCGCGCATGAGGAGGCTCTTATATTGGAAATGAGCAAGCGATCCGCCCTTGCGGGCGGATCGCGGCTTTGTCGCGTATCGTGACGCGGGATTACTTCTTGAACAGGTCGATGATCTCGGCCGTCGAGTCGCACGAATTGTTGAGGCAGGGCAGGCCGAAGGCGGCTTCCATCGTCTTCAGCAGCGAGTAATGGTCATAGGCGGTCGTGCTCTGCACGCCCGGCGTCCCGTAGTTCTTGTCGACGATGAAAGGCACGTTATTGATGTTGTTCGAGAAGTCGTTCTCGTCGAACAGGATCACGATCGCCGACTTGCCCTGGGACCAGACCGGCGAGTTCTTGATCGCGAGCACGACCTTCTTCACGACGGCGTCGGAGAGTTGGATGTCCGGCTGCTGCTCGCTGCAGGTGTTGGACTGGCCGCCGATGGTGTGGATGTCATGGCACTTGTTCGGCACGATGAAGGCGAGGTTCGGCACAGCGCCGGTCGCGAGATCCTGGTAGAGGCCGTCCGTGCCGTCCCAATCGACGACCTGCGCCTCGGACAGCAGCGGGTTCGTGCCCTGCTGGATGTCGGCGAAGAAGACGAAGGGGTTATGGTCGGTCACATAGAGCTGCGAGACCGACGGTGCCGGGTTCTGCTGGAAGAAGGATAGCGGGCTCCGGTTCGAGAAGGAGCCGTCGGCATAGTAGACGCCGTCCACGCGCGGGCCGGTCGTCGGCAGGCTCTCCTGGTAATCCTTGAAGCTCAGACCCTTTTCGACGAGCTGATGGGCGATCGTCTTCGGGGTGTACTTGATCGAGGCGTAGTCGCGGAGCGCGCAGTTGAACTGGACCGGCGTGCCCGAGAAGGAGATCTGGCCGTTGCAGCCGCCGCTCGGCGCGGTCGCGGGCGTGGCGACATCGCGGCCGGCGATGAAGATCGGATCGACGGCGCCGTTGCAGTCACCGGCCGATTGGTTGGACTGGCAGGGACCGCTGACCCAATTCAGCGGATTGTCGTTGGTGATGCCGAAGTTGGAACCGCCCACCAGTTCCAGATAGTTCACCAGGCTGGGATGGCCGACGCCGAAGTAATTCAAGGCCTGCCCGGCTTCCGTGGCTTCCTGCGTCATGAAGGGGGCGTTCGGGTTGCCGATGATCTCGGACTTCAGGTGGTTTTCCATCATGATGACGAAAATATGGTCGAGCTGCGGAACCCCGCCGCGGCCGACCGGCCCCGTTCCCTCCTTGGCCAAGGCTGAGCCCGAGGCGAGCAAAGTCATGGCCGCGAGACCAAAAAAGGCGCTCTTTTTCATTCCAGATCCTATCAGGTTGCGGGAGCCCCCAAATAGGCCCACATCGGTGCGCCCGACTTTCCCGGGGCTACCCCAACTTCCGATGAAGGGCCGCAATCCAGGCACCCCCATTAGCGACGCCGGCAATCTAAGGAACGGGCGGGGGGCGCAGGATGAAACTTCCGTTAAATTACTGTGAGAGTATTGAAATGCTTTTCCGGAGGATGGGTGAATGTGGTGAATTAATGCCGGATGTCCCGCTGTTTATTGGTGCGGCACACTATTTTGACACGATTTTGTCGACGATCCTTTAGCAGCCCGCGGCCGGAAGATCGGAGGCCTCCCCGCGGACACTAGAGCACGATCGCATTGGCTGTTTCCAGCCAATGCGATCGTGCTCTACCTATTGAATAGAGACGGATTCACGGGTTGGGTGGATCGCCATGCGATTCCACCCAACCCGATCCGGCTCTAGCCATACGAGATACCGCCGGATCCAAATTTTAGGCCTGGCCCAAAATCATCTTGTTCCGATATCGCCCTCCCGCGTCGCGCAGATGAGATAACGCCTCCACGCTTCCGCTGAGCGCGTCGCATATGCGCCCGATCGGAGAGTGGAGGCGTCAAGCCGTACAGGCCGCGACGGCGCGGAGGAGCCTCGCCGACCCGCCCGCGTTGTTGTCGGGAAGAATTAGCCGGTCTTGGCGGTGGTGAGGTCGTAGATCAGGCGATCGGGCTGCCCGTCCGAACCGGCGGCGGCCATCTGCGTGGTATTCACTTCGATCTTGGTGAAATTCAGCGAGATCGTCTCGGTCGGGCGTTCGGCGCCCGACGCCATGGAATAGCCGCTGATGATGGTGTTGGTCAGGTTGATGCTGAGATAGACGTCCTGCTTGTCCTTGGACGTGCGGGTGAACTCAATCTTCACCGTCTGGCCTTCGCCGCTGAAGGCTTCGACCAGCAGCTTGCCGGAGGCCACGTCGTTATCCTTGGTGATCACGATCTCGCTGACCGACGGTGCCGACGATTCACGCTCGGCGCCTGAGCCGACGGTGGTCGAGATGCCGCGACCCATACCCCAATTAAAGGAAGACAGCTCGATCCAGGTGCTATGGCCGGTCTCGGTCACGTCACCAGGAATGCTGTTGTAGTTCATATAGATAGCCATCTGTATCCCTCAGCCTCTCGACTTATTGCAGTTCGCACACAAAGGATCCGGTGCCGTCGACATCGACGGACACCTGTTCTATCGGCTCGCCTTCGGCCATCCGCGCCAGGATCCGGGCCGACAGGTCGGGCAGCAGCGTCCGGGTCAGCAGGCTTTCGATGCCGCGCGCACCGGCGCTCGAATCGGTGCACCGGGCGACGGTCAGATCGATCAGTTCCGGGCTGTAGCGCATGGCCGCACCGAAGCGCTGCTTGACCCGGCTGGCGATGCGGCCGAGCTGAAGCTCGACCACCTTGCGCAACGTGTCCTGGCCGAGCGGCATGTAGGGCACCATGGTCACGCGGCCGAGGAAGGCCGGCTTGAAGGTCTTGGCCAGCTCCTCGCGCAGCGCCACGCCCAGCCCCTCCGGGTCAGGCGCCGTCTCCGGATCGGCGCAGAGCTTCGCGATCAGATCCGTCCCGGCATTCGAGGTCATGATGATGATGGTGTTCTTGAAATCGATGTCGCGGCCTTCGCCGTCCTTCATCGTTCCCTTGTCGAACACCTGGAAGAAGATGTCATGGACGCCTGGATGGGCCTTCTCCATCTCGTCGAGCAGGATGACGGAGTAAGGGCGGCGGCGCACCGCCTCGGTCAGGATGCCGCCTTCGCCGTAGCCGACATAGCCGGGCGGGCTGCCCATCAGCAGGCTGACCTTATGCTCTTCCTTGAACTCGCTCATATTGATGGTGGTGAGGTTCTGCTCGCCGCCATAGAGCAGTTCGGCCAGCGTCAGCGCCGTCTCGGTCTTGCCGACGCCCGAGGTGCCGACCATCAGGAACACGCCGATCGGCTTGCGCGGGTCGGTCAGGCCGGCGCGAGAGGTGCGGATCGCCTGGGCGACGGCTTCGAGCGCATGCGACTGGCCGACGACGCGGCGCTCCATCGCCGTGCGCAGATTGAGCACAGCGCCGATTTCGTCCGATTGCATCCGGCCGGCGGGAATGCCGGTCCAGCTTTCGACGATCTCGGCCACCGCCTGGGCATCGACGACCGGGAAGACCAGCGGATGCTCGCCCTGAAGCGTCTGCAGCTCGGTCGCGATCGCGGCGAATTCGGCTTGCAGCCCCGAGGACTCCTTCGCCGCCTCGACCCGCTCGCGCATCTCGCGCAGTGCGCCGGCCAAGCGGCGTTCTTCGTGCCAGCGTGCCTCCAGCTCCTCGAGCCGGCCTGAAAGCTGCTCGCGTTCGGCCCCTAGTGCCGCGATGCGCTCGGCATGGTCCGCCCCCGACAAGGACTCGCGCTCCAGCACGCGCAATTCGGTCGCGATCAGCTCGAGCCGGCGCCGCGCATCCTCGATCGCAGGCGGCGGTGCCGCCTGGCTCATGGCGACGCGGGCGCAGGCCGTATCGATCAGGCTCACCGCCTTGTCCGGCAACTGACGGCTCGGAATATAGCGGGCCGACAGCTTGACCGCCGCGGCGGCGGCCTCGTCGAGGATGCGGATGCCGTGATGCTGCTCGAGCGTCGAAAGCAGGCCGCGCACCATCGCGGTCGCCATCTCCTCCGACGGCTCCTCGACCTTGACGGTCTGAAACCGACGAGTCAGTGCCGCATCCTTCTCGAAATATTTCTTGTACTCGGCCCAGGTCGTGGCCGCGATCACGCGCAGCTCGCCGCGCGCCAGGGGCGGCTTCAGCAGATTGGCGGCATCGCCCTGGCCGGCGCTGCCGCCGGCGCCGATCAGCGTATGCGCCTCGTCGATGAACAATATTACCGGCTGCGGGCTGGACTGGGTCTCGTCGATAACCGAGCGCAGCCGGTTCTCGAACTCGCCCTTGACGCCGGCACCAGCCTGCAGCAGGCCGAGATCGAGCGTGCGCAGCGCCACTTTCTTCAGCGGCTCCGGCACGTCGCCGGCGGCGATGCGGAGCGCCAGCCCCTCGACCACGGCGGTCTTGCCGACGCCGGCCTCGCCGGTGAGGATCGGGTTGTTCTGGCGGCGGCGGGTCAGGATGTCGATGACCTGCCGGATCTCGCCGTCGCGGCCCAGGATCGGATCGATCTTGCCGGCCCTTGCCCGGGCGGTCAGATCGACCGTGTAGCGGTCGAGGGCGGCGCCGCCGGCTGTCCGGGCCGGCGGCGCCTCGCTTGCGGATTGCGCTTCGGTGGGGGCTTCAGCACTGTCCGCAAGGATGGTGGAAAAGTCGCGCTTGATGATGTCGGGCAGGATCCGGCGCAGCGACGGAGCGGCGCCGACGAGCCGGGCCGCCAGGGTTTCGTCGGCCAGCATCGCCCAAAGCAGATGGCCGGAGCGCACCCGGGCGGAGTCCTGCTCGATCGAGGCCAGCAGCCAAGCCTCCTTGGCGACGTCGACAAGCTCCGGCGACAGGCTTGGCGCGCGGCCATTGCCGGTCTTCATCCGGTCGAGCGCCGCCGTCAGCTCCGCCGTCAGGCGGGCCGGCGCGATCTCGAAGTGCCGGGCCAGAAGCGTCGCGTCGGATTGCGGCGCATCGAGCAGCTGCAACAGCCAATGCTCGATCTCGACGTTGTAATGCGTCCGCGACAGCGTGGTGCCGGCAGCCGCTTCGAGCGCGCGCCGACACACATCATCCAACCGGTTGACCAGCAGCTTGAGGTCAATGGCCGCCATCAATGTCTCCTCTGGATTTGCGGCTGACGACCTAAAGCTAGGATTGATGTTGGGCGATGTCCAGTATTGCCTGGTTACGGTTGTAACCCTTCTTCGTCACGGTGAAATCATGACGTAACAGACGTGGTGCATTTTAGCACTCATCGCAATATGAATCTGAACGATTTCTTGATTGGGCGCAGAAGTACTCCATGTCATTTCCAGTTGATCTCTTCGACATAGAAGAAATACTGGCGCCGGTGACCGAAGAGGCGCCGGCGGGGCAAGATCTGCGCCTAGATGTTTCGCCGCAATCGCTTTATTTCCGTCTTCGGGATGCGCGGGCGGAAGCGCGCGCGGAGGAGCGGCGCGCCGACAACGACCCGACCGCCGATACCGGCGTATCGCGTCATTGGAAGGTCGTCCGCGATCTGGCGCTCGAGGCGCTGACGAAGAGCGGCAAGGATATCGAGATCGCTGCCTGGCTGACCGAGAGCCTGGTGCGCAGCGACGGGCTGACCGGCCTCGCCGCCGGTGCGCGCGTTCTGGAGGGGCTGGTCAAGCGGTTCTGGAATGACGGGCTCTTTCCGCTGCCGGACGAAGACGGCATCGAAGGCAGGGTGGCTCCCGTAGCCGGTCTCAATGGTCAGGGCGGCGACGGCACGCTGATGCAGCCTCTGCGCAAGCTCGAGATGTTCGCCAGGCCCGACGGCACGCCGGTGGCGTTCTGGCAGTTCGACCAGGCGGAAGAGGTGGCCGGTCTCACCGACGAGGCCCGCAAGACGAGCCGCGCCGCCGCCGGCGTGCCTGTGTTCGCTGATCTGGAGGCTGAAGCGAAAGCGGGCGGCAATGCCGCGCTGGCGGGGCTGGGCCAAGGCGTGGTTCGTGCGCTCGACGCCTGGCGCGCGTTGGAAGAGGCGCTGCAGACGGCCGCTGGAGCCGAGGCGCCGCCGACGCGTCGGGTTCGCGATTTGCTGGAGAAGCTGCGCCGAATCATCGAGCGCTATGTGACCCTGGCGGCCGAGGCTCCGCCCGAACCGGAAGCACCTGCCCTGCTCGAAGCCGGGCCGGCGTCGGCCGCGATTGTCGCCGCCGCGCCTGCCGCACCGTCGCGAGAGCAGATGCTGGGCGAGATCGCCCGGATCGCCGCCTTCTTCCGGACCAGCGAGCCGAACTCGCCCCTGAGTCACACGCTGGACGAGGCGGTCAGGCGGGCGCGGCTGAGCTGGCCCGAATTGCTCAAGGAAATGATGCCGGACCTGCCGGCACGATCGGCGGTCCTGTCCAGCCTCGGAATCAAACCTCCCACCGAATAGCCGAATTGCGAGGTGGCGCGGCATCCAATCGCCCCTCGGTGCCCAACCACCCGTTCAGGAGAAACGACCATGGCCTCCAACGCCAGTATCCATGAAAAGCTCGCCCGGGTCCGCCGGCCGCGCGTCCATATTACTTACGAGGTCGAGACCGAAGGCGCGCAGATCGTGCGCGAGCTGCCGTTCGTCGTCGGCGTGCTCGGCGATTTCTCGGGCGATCCGAGCCAGCCGCTCCGGCCCTTCGGCGAGCGCAAGTTCATCCAGATCGACCGCGATAATTTCGACGAGGTCATGGTCCGGCTGGCGCCGGGCCTGCATCTCAAGGTCGATAACAAGCTGAGCGAGCAGGGCGGCATGATGGCCGTCGACCTCAAGTTCAACGGCATCGACGATTTCGAGCCCGGCCGGGTCCTGGATCAGGTTCCGGCCCTCCGTCAGCTGCTGGAGACGCGCAATCGCCTGCGCGATCTCATGAGCAAGGCGGACCGTTCCGAGGAGCTCGAAACCCTGCTGGAGCAGGTCCTCAAGAACCAGGACGACCTCGCCCAGATTTCCGATCAGCTCGGCATCGAGAAGGGGCACTGAGCCATGTCCGATACATCACGTACTCCCGAAAGCCCGGCGGCGGCGGCGGCCGATGCCGGCAGCCTGCTCGATCAGGTCGTCGGCGCCACCAAGCAGACCGAGCCGGACCGGGCTCAGGATCTCGTCCGCACGTTGGTCGAGCAGGCCTATGCCGGCACGGTGACGTTCGACCGGAACCTGACCAGGACGATCGAGCGGGCCATCAAGGTCATCGATCAGAAGCTGTCCGACCAGCTCAACGAGATCATGCATGATGAGAAGTTCCTCAAGCTCGAAGGCAGCTGGCGGGGCCTGCACTATCTGGTGCGCAACAGTGAGACCGGCACCAATCTCAAGATCCGGGTCATCAACGCCTCGAAGCGCGAGTTGCATCGCGACCTGACGCGCGCGGTCGAGTTCGATCAGAGCCTGCTGTTCCGGAAAATCTACGAAAACGAATTCGGCACCCCCGGAGGCGAGCCTTACGGCGCGCTCATCGGCGACTACGAATGGACCAACCATCCGGACGATATCGAATCGCTGCGGCTGATCTCGAATGTCAGCGCCGCCGCCTTCGCACCGTTCATCTCGGCCGCCGGTGCCGGCATGATGGGCTTCGAGCAATGGACCGAGCTGTCGCGGCCGCGCGATCTGGCCAAGATCTTCGATACGGCCGAATATCTGAAATGGCGCGGCTTCCGCGACAGCGAGGATAGCCGCTTCGTCTCGCTGGTCATGCCGCGCGTGATGGCCCGCTTGCCTTACGGCGCCCGCACCCATGCGATCGACGAGTTCGCCTATGAGGAGGCGCCGATCGACGCCGCCGGCGCGCCGCAGGCGATGGAGCACGATCATTATTGCTGGATGAACGCCGCTTTCGTCATGGGCACCAAGCTGACCGACGCCTTCGCGCGTTACGGCTTCTGCACGGCGATCCGCGGTGCCGAGGGCGGCGGCAAGGTCGACGATCTGCCGCAGCATATCTTCCAGTCGGACGATGGCGATATCGACGCCAAATGCCCGACCGAGATCGGCATCACCGACCGGCGCGAGTACGAGCTGTCGAATCTCGGCTTCCTGCCGCTCTGCCATTACAAGAACCACGATCACGCCGTGTTCTTCGGCGCGCAGACGGCGCAGAAGGCCAAGGAGTACGACCGGGCCGAGGCGACAGCCAACGCCAAGATCTCCGCACGCCTGCCCTACATCATGGCGACCAGCCGTTTTGCCCATTACCTCAAGGTGATGGCGCGCGACAAGATCGGCAGCTTCATGGAAGCCGACGATTGCGAGCGCTGGCTCAATCGCTGGATCAAGAATTACGTCAACGTCAACGAGAAGGCCGGCGCCGAGAGCAAGGCGATGTATCCGCTGCGCGAAGCCAGGGTCGAGGTCCGGGAAATCCCCGGCCGCCCCGGCGCCTACAACGCGATCGCCTATATGCGGCCGTGGCTGCAGATGGAAGAGCTGACGACCAGCCTGCGCATGGTCGCCCGCATTCCTGAAAGGGTCTGACCTGTCGGATCGGTCCCAGCCGGACGAGCGGGGGCGGCGGGTGCCGTCCCCGCTGCGCGAAGACGTGCTGGCCGGGCGCTTCATCGGCACAAAGGGCAAGCCGGTTTCCCGCCGGCTCGCGCGCTTCCTGCACGAGGATGCCGGGGCGCTGGCGGAATGGCTCGGGCCGCGGTCTGCGGAGGAGCTCGCGCGCCATCCCGATCTGTTGCGCGTCATGATCGATCGCGACATCGTCGCCATCGATCAGCTCATCTCGGCACAGCTCGACGAGCTTCTGCACCATCCGCGCTTCCAGCGGCTGGAGGGCTCCTGGCGTGGGCTCGCCTGGATGATCGAGGGTTTCGATCCCGCCGCGCGGCTGAAGGTGCGGATCCTGTCCGCGTCCTGGAGCGAGCTCGCCCGCGACCTCGCCCGCGCCAGCGAATTCGATCAGTCGGCGCTGTTCCGCAAGATCTACGAGAACGAGTTCGGCACGGCCGGCGGCGAGCCGTTCGGGCTCATGGTCGTCGATCACGAGATCAGGCACGTGCCGGACCGGCGCGGCCTGTCGGAGGCGGCGCCGGTCGACGATCTTTCGGTGCTGTCCGAGCTGGCCTCGATCGCCGCGGCCGCCTTTATGCCGATCGTGACGTCCGCTTCGCCGGCGCTGCTCGGCGTCGACCGGTTCGAGGAGCTGGCGCTCGCCAACGATGTTTCGGCGGCGCTCGCGGATATCGACCACGCCCGCTGGCGGGCGCTGGCGCAGCGCGAGGATACGCGCTTCCTGTGCGTGACTCTGCCGCGCGTGCTCGCCCGGCCGCGCTGGAGTTCGGCTACCGTCCGCCGCGACGGGCTGCGATACGATGAATATGCGCCGGCGCCGCGGCACCGGACTTGGTCCGTCGCCGGCTATGCTTTCGCGGCCACGGTCGGACGTGCCCATGCGGTCCATAGCTGGCCGGCAGACGTACGCGGCGTCGCCGTCGACCGGGTCGGCGGCGGGTTGGTGCAGGGGCTGCCGGCGGAGCCCTTCGTGCTCGGCGCGGAAACGGTGTGGGATCGCCCATCGCTCGATCTCGCCTTCACCGACCGGCAGGAACGCGATCTGGTCGCCGCCGGCTTCATGCCGCTCAATACGCTGCCCTATGGCGAGGCAGCCTTCGCCGCCGTGCACAGTCTGCAGACGCGGCCGCTCGAGGTGCCGGGTCGGGATCCGACGCCGTTCGCGGCCAATGCCCGTCTCTCGGCCCAGATCAACGCCATGCTCTGCGTCTCGCGTTTCGCCCATTATATCAAGATCATGGGCCGCGAGATGACCGGCGCTTTCATGACCGCGGACGAGGTCGAGCGGCGATTACAGGCTTGGCTGTCCGGCTACACCAACGCCAGTTCCAATGCCGGGCCCGACAGCCGGGCACGGCATCCCCTGGTATCGAGCCGGGTCAAGGTGCACGAGCTCGACGGCCAGCCCGGCTCTTTCGGCTGCGTCATTCAGCTCCAGCCGCATTACCAGCTCGACGACGTTTCCGCGACCTTCCGGCTGGTGACGGGCTTCACCGCGCCCTCCGCCCGCAATTGACAGAAACAGGAGAACTCGATGCAGACCAGCGAAGCCGGCGCCTTCTTTCATGAAGGCAAGCTCGCCGAAGCGATCGCGGCGGCGAACGCGGCCGTGAAGCAGAGCCCGACCGATCTCGGCGCTCGCCTGCTGCTGGCCGAGCTGCTGCTGTTCGACGGCAAGCTGGAGCGCGCCGACACGATGCTCGACGCGGCGGCCTCGCTCGAGCCCGAGGCGGCGATGGTGCTCGCCGAGTTCCGCCAATTGCTGCGGGCCGAGCAGGCGCGCCGCCAGGTGTTGAGCGAAGGGCGGGTACCGGAATTCCTGGGCGAGCCGACCTCGACCCAGACTCACCTGCTGCAGGCGCTGGTGGCGCTGCGGAATGGCGATGCCGCCGCTGCCGCCGAGCAGGCCCAGGCGGCGGAAGCGGCGCGACCGGCCGTCACCGGCACGGGCGGCGATGCCCGGTTCTCTGATTTCCGCGATGCCGACGATCTGTGCGCCGGCAATTTCGAGGTGCTCACGACGACGGGCAAGTATTTCTGGATCCCGACCGAGCGGGTCGTGAGCATGGAATTCCATCCGGCCAAGCGGCCGCGCGACCTCTATTGGCGCCGTTGCAGCATGATCGTGCGGGACGGGCCGGACGGCGACGTCTATCTCCCCGCCCTTTATCCGGCCGACGACAGCACCGGCCATCTGCTCCGTCTCGGGCGCGGCACCGAATGGTCGGAGACCGCGCCGGTGCGCGGCACGGGCCAGCGCCTGTTCCTGGTCGGCGAGGAGGGTGTGCCGATGCAGCAGCTCGACACGTTGGAATTCGCATCGACGCAGCAGCTCGATACGCTGGAATTCGCATGATCGGGGGTCCGTCGCGCCAGAACGCCCGCCCGGCCCAGGCCTCGCTGCTCGACCGGTTGATGGATGCCGAGCCGGAGCGCCCGCGCGATGCGCCGATCTCGGCGGCGGAGAGCGTGGCGCAACTGCGCCGGTCCGTGCATCGCGATGTCGAGGCCTTGCTCAATGCCAGGCGTCCCTGGCGCTCCGTGCCCGACGAAATGAAGGCGCTCCGCCTGTCGCCCTTGGGCTTCGGCATCCCCGATTTCACGGCCGGCGCGTTCAACGACCGGCGCCAGCGCGAGATCCTGCGCGCGGAGATCGAGGATACGATCCGGCGCTACGAGCCGCGCCTGACGCAGGTCCAGGTGCAGCTCGCCGATGATGGCGATCTTCTGCGCGCGACGCTGCATCTGCGGATCGACGCGCTCTTGCGCATGGATCCGGCGCCGGAGCCGATCATCTTCGACACCACGGTCGATACCACGACCGCCGATGTCACGCTGCGTCCGCTCTACGACGCTTAAAGCCATGTCCGACGCCTTCCTGCCCTACTACAATCGAGAGCTCGGCGCGCTGCGCGAGCTCGCGGGCGATTTCGCCGAGGCGCATCCCAAGGTCGCGGGGCGGCTCAGGCTGGCGCCCAACACGATCGACGATCCGCATGTGGCCCGGCTGCTCGAAGGCGTCGCCTTCCTGTCGGCGCGCGCGCAGCAGCGGCTCGACGACGAATTCCCGGAGCTCACGGACGCGCTCCTGGGCGTGCTCTATCCGCATTATCTGGCGCCGATCCCGTCGGGAGCTGTCATACAGTTCGCCTGCCAGCCCGATCTGCGCGTGCCGGTCACGGTGCCGGCCGGGACCGCGGTCGAGACCGATCCGATCCGGGGCGAGCCCTGCCGTTTCCGTACCGCCTACGAGACGGTGCTCTGGCCGATCGAGATCGAAAGCGTCCGGCTGACCGGCCTGCCGCTCATGGCGCCGGCCAATCCGCAGATTCAAGGGGCCCGCAGCAGCCTGCGCATCGTGCTCCGCACGGCCGATCCCGAAGCGACCTTCGCCGAGCTCGGGCTCGACCGGCTGCGCTGCTTCCTGCGCGGCGCCTTCGAGCAGAGCCTGCCGCTCTACGAGCTCTTGTGCGGGCATACGCTCGGCGTGGCGCTCGCCGACGGGCCGAACGATGCGCGTCCCACATTCTTGCCGCCGGAGGCAATCCAGCCGGTCGGGTTCGCTCCCGAGGAGGCGCTCTATCCCTGGTCGGCGCGCTCCTTTTCCGGCTTCCGGCTGCTGACCGAATATTTCGCCCTGCCGGAAAAATTCCTGTTCATCGATCTCGCCGGCCTCGACGCGCGGACCCTGCTGCAGACCGGCAACCGGATGGAGATCTTCATCTATTTCGATCAGGCCATGCCCGAGCTGGAGCGCGGCCTGCAGCCCGACGGGCTCGCCATCGGCTGCACGCCGATGGTCAATCTGTTCGCCCGGCAGTGCGAGCCGATTCCGCTCACGCGTCGGGAAACCGAATATCACATCTCGCCCGACAATCGCCGGCCGCGGGCGATGGAGATCTGGAGCGTCGAGCGGGTGCGCGAGCTGCGCGCCGACGGCTCGCTCCGGCCCTGGCGCCCGTTCTACCGGCATCCGGCCGAGATCGCCACACAGGAACCGCCGGCCGGCTTCTACAATATCGTCCGGCGCGACAGCCCGGCGCCGCTGACCGGCACCGACGTGATGCTGGCGCCGTTCGATCCCGACTTCGCCGCCGACCGGCCGGCGGATACGATGCTGTCGATCGATGCGCTGTGCACCAACCGGGATCTGCCGGCCGAACTGCCCTTCGGCGGGGGCCAGCCGCGCCTGCATCTTTCCGAGGGTGTCAGCGCCGTCACCAGCGTCAATTGCCTGACGGCACCCACGCCATCGTTGCGCGCGCCGTTGCGCGAGCAACGTAGCTGGCGGCTGATCTCGCATCTGTCGCTCGGCCATCTGTCGGTCGTCGGCGGCCCGGACGCCGCGGAGAGCCTGCGCGAGGTGCTCAGGCTCTATGATCTGCGCGATACGGCGGAAAGCCGTGCGGCGATCGATGGGCTGGTCGGCGTGCGCTCGGCGCCGGGAACGGCGCGGGCGCCGGGGATACGTGCCGGCGGCTTCTGCCGGGGCCTCGACGTCACGCTCGAATTCGACGCGCGCGCCTGGGAGACCGGCGGGTTGTTCCTGCTGGCGACTCTGCTCGAACGGTTCCTGGCGCTTCACGCGACCGTCAATTCCTTCGTGCGCACCAATGCCGTGCTGCGCGGACGGGCCGGCACGGTCGCCAAATTCCCGCCGCGCGCCGGCGCCCGGGCGTTGCTGTGAGCGAGCCGATCCGCGGCGCGGAACCGACGGTCTATGCCGAGGCCGAGCCGGAAATCCTGCCGCCCGAGCCGGGACCGCCGGAACCCGTCCGTCGAACCCGCGCGCTCACCGTGATCCAGACGCTGATCGAGGAGCCGGGGCGCTTCAGCTTCGACGCCGCGATCTCGGTGCTGATGCAGGCGGCCGGACGCGCCGAGCCGGGCGATGCCGTCCGCTTCCATGCCGTATCCGGGCTGGGCTTCGTGCCCGCCGACGTGCTCGAGGTCGAGCGGGACGATCTGGCGTTCCGGGCCACGGTCGGGCTCATCGGCCTGACCGGGCCGTCGGGCGTGCTGCCGCGCCCTTATACCGAGACCGTCAATACCGAGCAGCGGCGGCGCTCGGGCGCTCTTGCCAACTTCCTCGATCTCCTGGCACAGCGGCCGATCGCCCATTTCGCCGAGGCAGCCATCAAGTACCGGCCGCATCGGACCGCGGAGGCCGCCGCGATCGCGGCCCGCGGCGGCGGTCCCATGCCGTCGGACGGCATGCGCGAGATCCTGCTGGCGCTGACCGGCTACGGCACGCCGCAACTGGCGCCGCGGCTGGCGGTCGGAACCGATCCGCTGCTCTACTATGCCGGCTTCTTCGCTGCTCATCCGCGCTCCGCCGACCGGCTTGAAGCGCTCCTGTCCGATTGGCTCGGCCAGCGGGTCGAGATCGAGCAGTTCGCCGGCGCCTGGCTCAGCCTCGGCCCGGACCAGATGTCGGCGCTGCCCGCCGGCGACCGGCCCGGCAATTTCAACCGGCTCGGCGTCGATGCCGCGATCGGCGACCGGTCCTGGGACGTGCAGTCGCGCATCGTGCTGCATATCGGCCCCTTGGATCTCGACCGCTTCGAGGCGCTGTTGCCGGCCGGTGAACTGCTCGCGCGTCTCGCCTCGTTGGTGCGCGCCTATCTCGGTTTCGAGACCGGCTTCGCCGTCAACCCGATCCTCGCCGCCGCTTCGGTGCCGCCGCTGGAAATGTCCGACACCCAAGCGCCTCGGCTCGGCTGGAACAGTTGGCTGCCGACCTCCGGTCCCCGCCGGCTGGATGCCGCCGAAGCCGTGTTCGAGGCGGAGCTGATCGAAAGCGTGAATGCGGCGGCGTGAGGGGCGCGACCGTCCATTGCTACCGCTGTAACCCTTCCCGATTGATCTGACACCAATGTGTAGCTTGGCCGATCCATCCTAATCCCCTCGTTGAATACCATTCCGGACCGGGGGCCGGACGTTGTAACGGCAGCCTCCCGGAGGCTTTGCCGGATTTGGGAGATTTGAATGCGCGGGCCGATCGATATGCTCGAACTCACCTCGTCCCGTGGAGCGGCGAGGCACGTCTGATGGCCGGTCCCCTGCAACCTCTGCTGCTGCTGACATCCCCGCTCGGCGACGACACGCTGCCGATCGAGGAAGGCACGCTGCACGCGGTCGGCCTCGATGCCGAGGAACAGATCAGCCGGCCGTTCGTGGCCACGATCACGGCCGTCTCGACCGTCCGCGCCATCGATCCGGACGAGCTCGTCTATCAGCCGGTCGGCCTCACGATCCGCAAGCAGCCTCATTCCGACCGTTTCTTCAACGGCATCATCCGGCGCATGGAGGCGATCGGCCTGCCGCAGCGCGACCGCTGGCGCTATCGGCTGGAGATCGTGCCGCGCTTGTGGTTCCTCAGCCAATCCCAGGATTGCCGCATTTTCCAGCAGAAGACTGCCGTCGACATCCTACAGACCCTGTTCGCCGAGCATCAGATTAGCCCGGTCGATTTCCGCATCTTCGGCGACAAGCCGGTGCGTGAATACACGACGCAGTACAACGAGACCGATCTCGATTTCGTGCACCGGCTGCTTCAGGAGTCCGGATACTTCTACTATTTCGAGCACACCAAGACCGAGCACACCCTGATCGTCACGGATCGGAACCAGCCCTTCAAGCAGACCGACCACCCGATCCATTGGGTCATTCACGCCGGCAACAATATCGACGTGTTCGATCGCTGGAGCGAGGCGCTCGAGACCGCCTATGGCGAGGTTCAGCTCCAGGATTACGATCCGACCAAGCCCAGCACGCCCGTCCAGGGCCAGCAGACCACCACCTTGTCGACCGCGGGCGCGGCCAAGCGCGAAGTGTTCCATTGGCCGGCCATGACCTTCGAGAACCAGATCGCCAACGACCGGGCCAGGTTCCGCATCGAGGCGTCGGAGGCGGCGGCCGAGTTGCAGGAGGGGCATGGCTACGATTCCGAGTTCTGCCCCGGCCGGCGCTTCACCCTCGCCAAGGATCCCTTCACCGAGGCCGAAAGCATCGATTACGCGCTGCACGGCGTGCGCCATACCGCGATCGACGAAACCTGGATCACGGGCGCCGGCGAACCGCATTACGAGAATCACTTCACCTGCTTCCTGCAGAGCGTGCCCTGGCGCGAGCCTCTCGACATTCCGCGTCCGGCCATGGCCGGCATCTTCTCGGCGATCGTGCTCGGCGATGCGGGCGAGGAGATCCATGCCGACCCGATCGGCCGGATCAAGGTCAGGCTGCTGTTCGACTATCGCAAGGAAACGGTCGCGAGCATGGCGATCTGGGCGCGGGTGATGCAGCCCTGGTCCGGCAACACCTGGGGCTGGCAGCACCTGCCGCGCGTCGGCACCGAGGTCGCGGTTTCCTTCATGAACGGCGATCCGGATGCGCCGGTCGTGGTCGGCTGCTTCTATAACCAGGAGATGCGGCCGGTCTTCCAGATCCCCGACCAGCAGACCCGACAGGGCTTCCGCAGCCGCTCGACCCTGAAGGGCACGACGCAGGAATTCTCTGAGCTCTCCTTCGACGACAAGAAGGGCAGCGAGCTCGTCTATCTGCATGCGCAGAAAGACTACAATATAGAGGTCGAAAACAACGAAACGGTTACCGTAGATTGCAACTATAGCCTGACGACAAAGACGGGCGATATCACGGTAACCGCCGATCTCGGGGCGATCAGTCTCACGGCGGCGCGGAGCATTACCTTAAGGGTAGGCGCCAGCCTAATTTCCATGTTGCCGACAGGAATCGAAATCAACGCGCCGACTGTCACCGTCACCGCCGAGACCACGGCGACCGTTGTCGCGCTCGAAGAAGTCACCATCCTGGGCACGAACGCCGTGAATATCGTGACGGAGGACATGAGTATCATCGCAACGGAATTCGTTGCGATCCCGTTTCCCGACCTGCCGGCGTAAGCATGACGATCGCCGCACCCGATACGGGCAAGCTCAGGCCGCTCGAACCGAACTCGCTTCGGCCGCGGCTTCGCCTGCCGCAGGCGCATGAGGCGGTGCTGGACGATTGGGAGAGGCCCGCGCTGCTGCTCGGCCGCCTGATCGAGCTCGAGCTGTTCGCGGAGGCGGCGCGGTATCTCGCCTATGCCCTGCCGGAGCGCGAGGCGGTCTGGTGGGCTTGCATGTGCGTGGCCCACACCGCCTTGGAGCCGTCCGTCCCGGAGCGCCATGCGCTGGATGCGGCCGAGGCCTGGGTGCGCCGGCCAGACGAGGAGATGCGGCGCGAGGCCGCCTGGGCCGCCGCCGCCGCCGGCTATGGCGTGCCGGGTGCCTGGCCTGCGCTCGCCGCCTACTGGAGCCGCCGCTCCAAGCCGCTCGATATGCGCGGCGGGCGGGGCGTCGAGACGGCGATCGACCGCGCCGCCCGGCGCGATCGGCCGGAACGCCGGGCGGAGCGGCTGCGGCGCTTCATCGCCAGCGGCTGCGATATCTCTTCCGGGGGCGCCGGTCGCTTGCCGCCGGAGGCCAATTGATCATGATGGGGAGGCGGAACCGATGACGCTGACCTTGAGCGTCCTGCGCTGTCCCGATGGCGTGCCGCCCGAAACGCGGCAGGTCGGCGGCGGCGAATTCTCGATCGGGCGCGGTACCGAGAATGATTGGGTCCTGTCCGATCCGGACCGGGTCATGTCCAAGCGGCACTGTGTCGTCTCGTTCCACGACGGTGCTTGGCAGGTGGTGGATACCAGCACCAACGGTACCTTCCTCAATCACGAGATGCAGCGGCTCGGCCCCGACGCACCGCGCGTGCTGCGCGACGGCGACCGGCTCATCGTCGGCGCCTACGAGATCGAAGTCGTTCTGAACGGGCGCGAAGCGAGTCCGGTCGCCGGTGTCCAGGGCGAGCGGGACGCCCTCTTCGGCGAGGACCGCATCACCGGCGATCCGTTCCCGATGGAGGAGCGCGATCCGCTGTCGGTTGCGATGCAGTCGATCGGGCTGCCGCTCGGCTTCGACCCGCTCGCGACCGGCGAGCAGCGGGCCGAACCGGCGCTGCCTGCTTCTGATCACCTGCCGGCCTTCCAGGAAAGCTATCGCCCGCCGCGCACCTCGTTCGAGGTGCTGCCGGCCGATTGGGATGGCGATGACGAGCCGTCGATAGCGCCGCCCAAGGCCAAGCCGGCCGAACCGCCCGTGCCGGAAGCGCCGCCGCCCCTGCCTGTCATTGCGGAGCCGCTCGAACCGGTGCTGGCCCCTGTGCCGGCACCCATCCCGGTGCCGGCACCGCCGTCCGCTGCGGACATACCGGCCGGGGATGCGCTCGCCCTCATTCTTGCCGGGGCCGGGATCGAAGGCGAGGCGCGGGGCGAGCCGGCCAACATCCTGCGCGCGCTCGGCAGCGCCTTCCGCGCCATGGTGGTGGGGCTGCGCCGGCTTATGATCGCGCGCGCCGCGGTCAAGGGCGAGTTCCGGATCGATCAGACCATGATCCGGCCGGTGCGCAACAATCCGCTGAAATTCTCGTCCGACGACGATGACGCGCTCGCGGCCCTGCTGAGCATCGGCCGGCGCAGCGACATGAGTGCTGCCGACGCCATCTCGGATGCGCTCCGCGACATGCGCAGGCACGAGCTCGCGGTCTCGGCGGCGATGCAGCAGGCGGTGCGCGACATGCTGGACGAGTTGGAGCCGGTGCGGCTGATGACCCGACTGCCGGCGCATTCGCTCGACAGCCTGCCGGGCCGGCGCAAGGCGCGGGCCTGGGACGCTTACGAGGCGCGGCATGGGGAGATCGTGCGCGCGCTCGCGGACGATTTCGACAGCGTGTTCGGCAAATCCTTCGCCCGCGCCTATGAGCGGGCGATGGCCGATATCGCTGCCGAGGACGAGGAATAGGCCATGGACCTTCCTGAGGGAGATATGACGTGACCTGGAGCAACCGGATCGCGTGGCAGGAAGGAATGTTCCTGCGCGCGCAGCATTTTCAGCAGCAGGATCGTTGGGTCGAATTCCAGGTGCGCGGCAGCGTGTCCGCGCTGGCGCCGCATCCGTGGGGCGTCACGGCGCTCGCCGTCGCCCGCGATCTGCTGACCACCGGCCGCTTCGCGCTCGCCACCGCTGCGGGTGTGTTCGAGGACGGCACGCCCTTCTCGATGCCGGGCGAGACCGATCTGCCGCCGCCGCTCGAAGTGCCGGAGACGGCGCGCAACGTGCTGGTCTATCTGGCCGTGCCGGTACGCCAGCCGGGCGCGCTCGAGATCGGCACGCCGAGCGAGGAGGGGCGGTACCGGCCGCGCCCGTTCGAGGCCTATGACACCCATTCGGGCGCACCCCAGCCGGCCGAGCTGATGATCGGGCGGCTCCGTCTGCGCTACCTGCTCGAGACCGACGATCGCGAAGGCTATCTCTGCATTCCGGTCGCACGTCTGACCGAGGTCGCCGCGGACAAGCGCATCCTGCTCGACGAGCGCTGGATCCCGCCGGCGCTGACTTGCGCCGCCGTGGCGCCGCTGTCGAGCATGGTGGTCGAGCTGTCGGGCATGCTCAACCAGCGCGGCGAGGCGATCGCGGCACGCTTGACCGCGACGGCGGCGAAGAGCAACACCGAGGTCGCGGATTTCCTGCTGCTGCAATCGGTCAATGGCTGGCAGACGCTGGTCAGCCATTTCGCCGATGCCGGCAACCTCCATCCGGAAGCGCTCTACCGCACGCTGATCCAGATGGCCGGCGAGTTCGCCACCTTCACCGATCCGCGCCGGCGGCCCAACACCTATCCGGCCTATCGTCACGAGGATCTGCAGCGCTGCTTTACGCCGGTGATGGCGGATATCCGCCGCTCGCTCTCGGCGGTGCTGGAGCAGACGGCGGTCCGCATCCCGCTGCAGGAGCGCCGGCACGGCGTCCGCGTCGGCTCGATCACCGACAGGACCTTGCTCAGCGGTTCGAGCTTCGTGCTCGTGGTCCAGTCCGACATGCAGGCGGAGACGCTGCGCCGCACCTTCCCGGGCACGGCCAAGGTCGGCGCGGTCGAGCATATCCGCGAGCTGGTCAATGTGGCGCTGCCCGGCATCGAGCTCAGGGCGCTGCCCGTGGCACCCCGTCAGATGCCGTTCATCGCCGGCGCCCAGTATTTCGAGCTCGATCGCAACAGCCCGCACTGGCAGCAGATGCAGTCCTCGGGCGGCTTCGCCATCCATGTCTCGGGGGATTTTCCCAATCTGGTGCTCGATCTCTGGGCGATCCGGGCCTGAGGTGATGCGATGAGCGACAATCCGTTCGCGGAGCGGGACGACAAGGACAGCACGATCATCCGCCCGATCCGCGGCGTATCGGTGCCGCGTCCCTCGGCCGCCCAGCCCGCGGCACCCGCGCCCACGCCGGTGCCGGACGAGCAGGCGATGAAGGCGGGCGCCGAGAAGGTGCCGGCCCAGGGCGCCTCGCCGGTCCTGGCCGCGGCGGCGCCGCTGCTGCTGTTGCTGGCACGGCTGCGCAACCTGCTTTCGGTGCCGGAGCCGTCGAGTCTGCGCGACAACGCCATCCAGGAATTGCGGCGCTTCGAAGCGGAGCTGCGCCGGCGCAACCTGCCGATGGACCAGATCCGCACCGCCCATTACGCGTTGTGCGCGAGCCTCGACGATGTCGTGCAGAGCACGCCCTGGGGCAGCCGCGGGCCCTGGGCCGATGCCTCGCTGACCTCGACTTTCCATCGCGAGGTGAAGAGCGGCGAGCGCTTCTTCGATCTTCTTAAGCAGCTCTCTCAGAATGCCGGCAAGTTCCTGCCGGTGGTCGAGCTCATGTATGTCTGCATGGCGCTCGGCATGCAGGGGCGCTATCGCCTGTCGCCGCGCGGGCCGGCCGAGCTCGATCGCGTGCGGGAAGAAACCTATCTCGTCATCATGCGCCAGCGGCCGCCGCTCGAGCGCGCCCTGTCGCTGCATTGGCAGGGCGTGTCGGCGCCGTATCGTCCGCTTAGGGCGGTGCTGCCTGTGTGGGTCACGGCTTTGTTCGGCTTGTGCCTGATCGCCCTGCTCTATGTCCTGTTCGCCTTCAGCCTGAACGATGCCTCGGACCGGCTGTTCGAGGCCGGATTGTCTCTGCCGCCCGGCCAGATGCCCGTGATCGCGCGCACCGCACCGCCACAGCCCGTGCCGGCCTCGCCGCCGCCCGCCCCGGGCGAGCTCGACAAGCTCGCCGGATTCCTGGCGCCGGAGGTGAAAGAAGGCCTGGTCGTGATCGCCGGTACCGACGCCGTGCCGATCGTGCGGCTGCTCAACAAGGGCATGTTCGCCTCGGGCAGCGCCGTCGTCGAGCGCCGCTTCGTGCCCATCATCGGCCGCATCGGCGAGGCGCTGAAGACCGAGCCGGGGCAGGTCGACGTCGTGGGCTACACCGACAACCAGCCGATCCATACGGTGCAGTTTCCTTCCAATTTCCAACTGTCCCAGGCACGGGCCAAGGCGGCGGCCGCGATCCTGTCGGCGTCGATCGAGCCGTCGCGGATCACCACGGCCGGGCGGGCCGATGCCGATCCGATCGCCTCCAACGCCACACCCGAGGGACAGCAGCAGAACCGGCGCATCGAGATCGTCTTGCACCGGGCGGGGACGAACTGATGCAGAATGTCGAAGCGCTGATCGCCTATTTCCTCAACCGGTGGACGACCAGCTTTGCCGGCATCGGAATGGCCAGCCTGATCGTCTGGTATCTGGGGCCGCTCGTTCCCGGCTTCCAAAACCCGCTGATGCGGGTCGGCCTGATCCTCATCTTCGTGCTGGTCTGGGGCGCTGTGAACGGTGCGTTGAGCTGGCGCCGCCGGCGCCGGGAAAATGCGCTGGTCGACGGGGTGGCCAAGGGCGATGCCGGCCCCAGCCGCGATCTCAGGGCGGACAAGGCGGAGGAGGTCGGCCGCCTGCGCGAGCGGATGCGTGGCGCACTCGCCCGGCTCCGCGCCAAGGGCACGCGCGGCTATCTCTACGAGCAGCCCTGGTTCGTGCTGATCGGGCCGCCGGGTTCGGGCAAGACCACGGCGCTGCTGAATTCCGGCCTGAGCTTCCCGCTCGCCCAGGACGGCACGGACGCGTCGGTGGGCGGCGTCGGCGGCACGCGGCTGTGCGATTGGTGGTTCGCGGACGAGGCGGTGCTGATCGATACGGCCGGACGCTATACGACCCAGGATTCCGATGCCGCGGTCGACCGTGCCGGCTGGGAAGGATTCCTCGATCTGCTTCGGCGTGCCCGGCCGCGCCAGCCGATCAACGGTGTCGTCACCATCATCTCGCTGGCCGAGCTCGCCGCCGCGAGCCCGGCCGAGCGGGCGGCCCATGCGCGCGCCGTGCGCCGGCGCGTGACCGAGATCTCCGACCGCCTCCGCCTGCGCATCCCGGTCTATGCCGTGTTCAGCAAGGCCGACCAGATCGTCGGCTTCAATGAATATTTCGATGATCTCGATGCCGAGGCGCGCGCCCAGGTCTGGGGCGCCACCTTCCCGCTGGCCAAGGGTGTCGAAAGCTTCGCCGAGGAATTCCGCCTGCTCCTGGCCCGCCTGGACGAGCGCCTGTTCGAGCGGCTGCAGGCGGAGCGGTCGGCCGATCGCCGCGTCCTCATCGCCGGATTCCCGCTCCAGGTCGCGAGCCTGGAGCAGCCGCTCCTGGATTTCATGACCCAGGCCTTCGGCGGCACCAAGCTCGATCCGGCGCCATTCCTGCGCGGCGCCTATCTCACCTCGGCGACGCAGGAGGGCACGCCGATCGACCGGCTGACCGGTGTGCTCGTTCGTTCTTTCGGCATCGATCAGAAAAAGCTTTCGAGCCTCCGGCCCACGGCGGGCCGCGCCTATTTTCTGAAGCGCATGCTGACGGAAGTGGTGCTGGGCGAGGCCATGCTGGTCGTCAACAACTCGGCCAAGCTGCGCCGGCGGCGCTGGCTGCGCATCGGCGGCTATGCCGGCGTCGGCGTCGCCACGCTGGTCGCGGCGCTGCTGCTGATCCGCACCGAATCCGCCAACCGCGTCGCCGTCGAGCATGCGGAAGAGGCGATCGCCGCCTACCGCACCCAGCTTGCCGCGATCAAGCTCGATCCCGTCGAGGATGACGATCTCATCCATGTCGTGCCGCTGCTCGACGCGGCGCAAGCCCTGCCGCAAGCGCAGGAGGGCTGGCTCATGAACCTGCCCGGCCTGGATCAGGCCGAGAAGCTGGCGGAAAGCAACAAGGCGGTCTATCGCCATGTGCTCGAACGGGTATTGCTGCCGCGCCTGATCTGGCGGATCGAGCAGCAGATGCGCGGCCAGTTCGACAAGCCGGATTTCCTTTACGAGGCGACGCGGGTCTATCTGATGCTCGGCGGTGCCGGCCCGCTCGATGCCGATCTGGTGCGCGATTGGATGACGCTGGATTGGCGCAGCCGTTTCCCGGGGGCGCTCAATGAAAAATTGCGCAAGGATCTGCTGGCGCATCTGAATGCGCTTCTGGCCGAGCCGCTGCCGGCGGTGACGCTGGATGGCGCGCTCGTCGGCACGGCGCGGGCGAGCTTCAGCCGCGTGTCGCTGGCGGAACGGGTCTATAGCCGCGCCCGGCCCGACGCATCCGCCACCCATGTGGCGGATTGGACGCCCGCTATGGTGCTCGGTTCGGCCGGGACCCCCCTCTTCACCCGCATCTCGGGCAAGCCGCTCACCGACGGCATTCCGGGTTTCTATACGGAAGAGGGCTTTCGCGAGGTGCTTTTGCGCAACCTCGCCGCCACCACCAAGAAAGTGGCGGACGAGAGCTGGGTGCTGGGGCGCAACGAGCAGATCCCCACGGACGGGCCGCAGATCCAGGAGCTGGAGCGCAACGTCGTGGCACTTTATGTCGCCGACTACGAGAAGCAATGGGATGCGATGCTGAACGACCTGGCGCTCGCTCCCTTCGGCAATCGGGCGACGGCGATCCAAAACCTCTATGTGCTGTCCTCGCCGCAATCGCCGATGCGGGATCTGCTGATCTCGATCGCGCACGAGCTGAGCCTGGCCCAGACGCCGAACCCGGCCGTCGAGGGCGACAAGCAGGCGCCGGCGACGAACACGCAGCAGAAATACCTCGCCGGCGTGATCGGTGCGGCACCCGCCAACGCCGCCCCGCCCGAGCCGCCGGTCAGCGCCGAGCTCGAACGCCATTATCAGCCGCTGCGCGATTTCGTCGGCGACGGCAAGACCGCGCCGCTCAACAACGTACTGCGGGTCGTCAACAGCCTGCAGCAGGAGCTGGCCCAGCTCGGCCCCAACGCCGCCAACGTGCCGGCGACGCTGCAGAGCGGCGGCGACCCGGTGCAATTGCTGACGGCGGAAGCGCAACGCCAGCCGCAGCCGGTCTCGCGCTGGCTGAGCCAGATCGCGTCGAGTGGTACCTCTATGCTGGGTGGCGGTGCCCAGGATGCGGCCACCGCCGCATTCTCGGGCAGCGACGGCCCCGACAAGCTGTGCCAGGCGGTGGTGACCGGCCATTACCCGTTCGAAGCCGGTGCCGCCCAGGAGGCGCCGCTCGACGATTTCGCCCGGCTGTTCGCGCCGGGCGGCATGCTCGACAGCTTCTTTCAGACCCAGATCAAGCCCTTCGTCAACACCACGGGGGCTGTCTGGAAACCGCAGCCGCTGGGCGGCGTGGCCGCCCCGGTCAATGCCGCGGCGGTGGCCCAGTTCCAGCGCGCTGCCGCGATCCGGGATATGTTCTTCCCGACCGGCAGCAGCCAGCCGCAAGTGCGCTTCTCGGTGGCGCCCTTCGCGACCGATTCCGGTACCAAGCAGGCCGTGCTCACCCTAGGGAGTACTTCGATCCAGGCCGGCGGCGGCAGCACGCAGGAGAGCGCCCTGAGCTGGCCCGGGCCGGACGGGATGAGCGTCGCAAGCCTCAGCTTCGACCCGCCGGCCGACGGCGAGCCGCTCAAGGCCGACGGCAGCTGGGCCCTCTTCCGTCTCTTGGAGAAGGCGCAGATCGTCCCGTCCGACAAGCCGGTGGAATATCGGGCGACCTTCCATCAGGGCTCGCACGAAGCGGATTTCACCCTGCGCGCCGGCTCGTCGCGAAATCCGTTCGGTCAGAACCTGTTGAAGGATTTCCGCTGCCCGTCGCTCAAATCACCTTCGTGATCCAGCCGCCCCGGAAGCAAGGCATGCTTGTCTCGTGACGCTCCCGGCTCGTTCGACAGCAGAATGACCCGCCGTCGGAGCGTTGCGACGCTCCGACGGCGGGAGGTGACGGGTCGGATCGGCCGCCAATCCGACCCTTTTTACTGCAGGTTTTCCGATGGGTCCTCTTCAGAACGATACATGCACCTTTATGCCCAGCACGGCGGCATCATGCACCGTCGTGACGCCGCCGGGGCGCATGAAGTATTCGAATTCCGGCTGCAGTTGGACGCCACGATAGACCGGAAAGTTGTAGTTGGCCTCGATGACGCCGGCCGTGTTCTGAATGCCGAAGGCGTAGGTGGGCGGAAGACCGAACTGCTGCTCCACCTCCTCGGTTCGGGTCAGGTTGTTGCTGACCTGATACCAGGTATAGGCCAAGCCGATCTGATCATTGGGACGCGCCGGCCAGAAGCCGGAATAGAGCAGGCCGGTCCAAATGAAGTTGCGAAACAGCGACGTCCCCGGATCATTGTGATCGAAGGCGCCGAGTATCGTCAGGCCTTGGTTCTGCGCCGGACCGGTCCTGATCAGCATCTGGTCGAAGGTCGCGTAGAAGGAGCTGCGACCCTGGTCCTTGCGCGGGGCGAGGCCGCTCAGCACGAACGACGCGTCGTTATTGTCGGCAAAGGAATCGTTGAAGCTCGACGTATCATAGACGTAGCCGAGCTTGTAATGGCCGAGCAGCTGATTGGGGCCGAATACCGGTTCCCAGGCGAGCTCGACCGGAATCGTGGCACCGGTCACCTTGCTCGACGAAAAGTCGAAGCCGCTGCGGCCGCCGCCGGGAAAGGGCTGGGATTCGAAGCCGCCGACCATCACGTAGGTCTCTGCGGTCGGCCGCACGCGGATACGACCGCCCCAGGTATTTTGCGGCCAGTCGATGAAGCCCTGCGTCGAGGTCAACGCCCGCGGATGGCCGCAGATGGTTAGGGTCATGAAGTTGCAGTAGAGCGGCGAAGCCGCGAAATCGACACCCGGGAAAAAGCGGCCGGCAGCGATGTCGATCCGCCCGTCGAGCAGCTTTTCCTCGCCATACATATAGACCAGATGCGCCGCCTGGCCGAAGCCGGCGCCGTAGATCTCCTGTGCCTGGAGAACATGGTCGCCGATATAGTCGTTGCTGGCGTTGCGGCCGGCGCGTTCGACGAGCACGGTATGAGTAGAGAAGCCGGTCAAACCGGCGATCTTGTCCCAGTCGATATCGGCGCCCGCGCTGAGCTGGTGCGCATAGTCGGTACCGGTACGCAAGCCGCCCGAAATATTGGAGGCGGTTTCGGACGTATAGTCGAAATTGAGGACGATCCCCATGTTTCGGAGATCGCTGCGGACGCCCCACCAGTCTCCGAAGAGATGATCGCCGACTGGCGGCGGCGGTACGGGAACCAGCGGCTGAGCTTCCTCCTGACTAGGTCCCAGGCCGGTGCCGCTATTCGTCGGTTGCTGGGCGTTGGCGGGAAAAGCAGCGACCGTCGCTGCGACGGTGCAGGCGCCAAGCAGGATGTAAAAGCGCGAATAAGCTCCTTGCGCAATATGTCGGTGAAGCAAGTTCTTCCTCCTTTTATTATTCGGTACGGCAAATTTGGGTTATGATTGCCTGACCGTCGGGTTATCGGCCCCCTTTGGAGACCGAATTCTGTTCGATCTCCATGGATTTTACTCCATAATGTTCCAGGCCGTCTTGATGGAGGCAGACGTATAGTGTCCGCTGTTCTAAATATTCTTATCTTGTTTTAAGAGGTCGCGGATTACATGGCGCGTTGGGGCCGCTTGCCGAGGATGATCATGGCCAGCACGTCGTCCTGGGTGACGTCCTTGGTCTCCACGGTACCCACCAGCTTGCCGCCCTTCATGACGCTGATTCGGTCGGCGAGTTCGAACACGTCATGGATGTCGTGGCTAATCAGGAAGATGCCGATGCCTCGGGCCTTCAACCGGCCGATGAGTTCGGCGACCTGGCGGGTCTCGTGTGGCCCCAGAGCCGCCGTCGGCTCGTCCATGATGAGGATGCGGGCCTTGAAGTGAAGCGCCCGCGCGATCGCGACCGATTGCCGTTGCCCGCCCGACAGGTTCTTCACCGGCTCCTTCATCCGGGTGAAGTTGGGATTGAGCTCGATGATCGCTTGGCGAGCCGCATGCTCCATGGCGGCGTCGTCCAGCGTGCCCCATCCGGTCAGGAGTTCTCTCCCGAGGAACAGATTGCCGGACGCATCGATATTCTCGGCCAGCGCCAAGGTCTGATAGATGGTCTCTATGCCCTGGGCCTTGGCGTCGCGCGGCGTATCGATCGCCACCGGCTCGCCGTCGATCAGGATCTGGCCGGTATCGGCCTGATAGGCGCCGGACAAAATCTTGATGAGGGTCGATTTCCCGGCCCCGTTATGGCCGAGCAAGGCCACGACCTCGCCCGGATAAAGATCGACGCTGACATCGTCGACCGCTTTGATCCCGCCGAAATGGATCGAGATGTTGCGCATCTCGACCAGCGGCGTGTGCGCAGAACGGGGGGTCATTGCCGCTTCTCCTGTAGCCACGCTCATGGCCGCCGCCGCTGATAGCTGGTGTCGATCCAGACGGCGAGGATCAGCACGAGGCCGATGACGACGTTCTGCATCGGCGTGGGCAGGCCCAGGAGGATCATGCCGCTCTGCAGGCTCTGCATGAAAACCGCCCCGACGATGGCACCCGAGATCGTCCCGCCGCCGCCGGCGAGCGACGTTCCGCCGATGACCGCGGCGGCGATCACGCTGAGCTCCAGCAGCTCGCCGGTGGAATTGGCGCCGGCATTGAGGCGTGCCGTTTGCACGGCCCCCGCGAGCCCAGCGAGCAAGCCCATGAGCGCGAAGACGGTCATGATCACCAGCCGCGTATTGATGCCGGCCAATTGCGCCGCTTCCGGATTGCCGCCGATCGCGAAGACGTAGCGGCCGAACCGGGTGACCTTGGTCACTGCCGACATGACGCAGACGGCGCCGATCAGGATGAGCACGGGGATCGGGATTCCCTGCGCGATATTTGTGCGGGGCCGGTCATAGGCGTTCATCACGGCCACGAAAGCCAGGATGCCGGCGACGATCACGCCCGATACCGCCAGTTCGGCCCAGGCCGGCCGCACCGCGAAGCCATAACGTTGCCTGCGGCGCCGTCCGGAGACGGCGCGCAGGATCACGAGGATTATTCCGGCGAGGCCGACCGCCCAGCTCCAAAACGCGCCGATGGAGCCGAGGAGGCCGCCGCCGAGCAGCTGGAAGCTTTCGTCGAGCGGCGCCACCGTCTGCCCCTCGGTCACGGTCCAGGCGAGCCCGCGGAAGATCAGCAGGCCGCCCAAGGTGACGATGAAGGACGGCACGCCGCGATAGGCGATCCACCATCCCTGCGCGGCGCCGATGACGGCGCCGAGGGCGAGCCCGGCCCCGAGTGCCGCGATCCAGGTCCACGACGCCCCGATCGGAAAGATCTGAGCCTGCAGCACCGCCATGATCATGCCGACGAAGCCCAGGACGGACCCGACCGAGAGGTCGATGTGGCGGGTGACGATGACCAGCACCATGCCGGTCGTCATGATCCCGACGACGCTGGTCTGCACCGCCAGGTTCCACAGGTTGCGCGCCGTCAGGAAAATGCCGCCGCTCAACAGATCGAACCCGATCCAAACGACGATGACGGCGGCAATCATCGCCAACAGGCGAAGATCCACCTCGAGCGCGGCCATGAACTCCCGAAAATTACTTCTATGGGAGGCCGCGCTTGATTGAGCGATCATCATGAGCCTTGTCCGTTCTTGAGCACGGTTCGACGATATCTCGGCCATCGGTCCTATCCCCAGCGGCGGAAGCGATCGAGGGCCGGCGTTACTTGCAGGCGGCCGGCGCCTTTGCCGGCTCGACGCCCTGGCAAACGGCGTCCTTGGTCACCCATCCGGCCTTGATTACCTCATCCAGATTGTCTCGCGTGATCGCCTGCGGCGTCAGCAGCACCGCATCCATCGTGACCTTCTTCGGTCCATCGCTCCATTTCTTGGCGTTCGGCAGCTTGTCGGGCGTCGTGCCCTTGGCCATCGCCACCGCGGCGTCCGCGGCCGTCGTGCCTAGTAAGCGCGCGTCTTTCCAGACGCTCACCGTCTGCAGGCCCTTGGCGATACGGTTGAGCGCCGCCTTGTCGCCATCCTGGCCGGAGATGGGAATGCCGGCCAGCCCCTGTGCCGACAGCGCCGCAACCACACCACCGGCCGTGCCGTCGTTCGCAGCCACGACCGCATCGACCTTGTTGTTGGCCTTGGTCAGGATCTGCTCCATCTCCTTCTGGGCGTTCTCGGGCAGCCAGCCCGGCGTATATTCCTCGCCCACCACCTTGATGGCGCCGGCATCGATGGCCGGCTTGAGCACGTCGAGATTGCCTGCATGCAGCAAATCGGCGTTGGGATCGCTCGACGAACCCTTGATGAAGACATAGTTGCCCTTGGGCGCGAGCTTGAAGACCGAAGCGGCCTGCAGCCGTCCGACCTCGCGATTGTCGAAGGTCAGGTAGAAGACGCCCGGGCTTTCGATCAGTCGGTCATACCCGACCACGGGGATCCCCTCGGCCTTGGCCTTCGCGACCGCGGGCTGAATGGCGCTGGTGTCTTGAGCCAGCACGATGAGCGCCGTGGCGCCGCGCGAGATCAGGCTTTCAATGTCGGAGAGCTGCTTTGACGGCGAACTCTGCGCATCGGCGCCGATATAGCTGGCGCCCTGCTTGGTCAGCTCGGCCTTGATCGCCGCCTCGTCGGTCTTCCAGCGCTCTTCCTGAAAATTGGACCAGCTGACGCCGACCACGATCTTCTGGTCGGCCGCTGCCGCGCCGTGGCTCATCGCCACGGCCATTGCCAGCAGCGCCCCGGCACATTCTGCGCCGAGAAATGTAGCGCCTAGAATCCTCTGGCGAAGTACCTGCATTTTTCTTGCCTCCCCGTCCGTTTGTATTATCCGTCGATCGCGCGTTTCCGCCGCCCGCCGAGGGCGGCGAGTTTTGGGATGGGCGAATGGCAGCTTCTCTCTGCCCTGGTGGGCAGCGGGATTTCCCCAGCCATGATCGCGAAGGAATGTGCGCTTGGGTTCGTACACACCGTGCGATTTAGCGCTTGCGGCCCTCCCCGAGCCGCTCGACGTTTTTGCTTGTTACCCACGCATAATTCCGCGCAGAAGCAACCCTGTCAAGCGAATGACGTATCGCACTGCACATGGTTTTTTCTCACATGAATTGAATATTTCGCCATTTCAGTCGGTTAATTCCACTTTTTCCCTGATTTTGAGAGGCGGCGGCACGGGAGCGGATCCCGCTTTTTGTCGACATGCCGGAAGAATTCATGCGAGGCTGGAAAACGAGGCCGACTCTCGGGACGGTCGATCTTGCGGAGTTGAAAGGGACATGCGTTCTTGAAGCTTCCGAGCCCCCGATCACGGTATGGAGACGATGCAGACTGGCGATACCGAGCTCATTCGGACGATCAACCGCTTCCACGTGCTTGACACGATTCGCCGGTTCGAGCCGATCTCCCGTGCCGAAATCGGCACGCGCACACAGCTCAGCCGCACCACCGTTTCCGCGATCATCACCGTCCTGCTCGAAGACGGCGTCATCTATTACGATGTGGGCGAAGCATCACCCGCGGTCGTGCGCGGACGGCCCCGGGTGATGCTTCGCATGAATCCCAACGCCGCCTACGTGGCCGGCGCGAAACTCTCCATGCATCAGGTTTCGATCACCGTCACCAATCTGCGCGCCGATCCGCTATCTTCCCTGATACTGCCCATCCGCACATGGCGCCTCGGTCCGGAGGTCATCGCCGATCTGCTGGAGGACGGGATTCGCGCGGCCGTGGCCAAGGCCGGCATTTCCATGGCCCAGATCGCCGGCGTCGGCGTCGGCCTGCCCGGCTTCATCGACTCGATCGCGGGCATTTCGCATTGGAGCCCGATCCTGGGGCCGGAACCGGTATCGATCCCGTTCGCCGACATGCTGAGCCGCAGGCTTCGCGTCTCGGCCGTCATCGAGAACGACGCGAATCTCGTGACGCTCGCGGAGCGCTGGTTCGGGCATGGCCAGGATATCGATAATTTCGTCGTCGTCACCGTCGAAGCCGGTATCGGCATGGGCCTGTTCATCAATGGCGATCTCTATCGAGGCCATCACGGCATCGGCACCGAGTTCGGGCATTCGAAGATCGACCGCAACGGGCCGCTCTGCCGTTGCGGCCAGCATGGCTGCGTCGAGGCTTTCGCCGCCGATTACGCGATCCTGCGCGAGGCCCGCAAGGTCGTCGACCTGCCGCCGACCGAGGACGAGCCGGCGATCGAGGCCGCCGTGTCCGAAGTCACGCGCATGGCCCGGGCCGGGCATGACGGCCTGCGGGGCGTGTTCGATCGCGCCGGCGCGATCCTCGGCCTCGGCATCGCCAATCTGGTCAACATCATCGATCCGGGCAAGGTCATCATTTCCGGCGCCGGCATGCGCGCGGCCGATCTGCTGGAGCCGGCCCTGCGGGCGGCCGTCGCCGCCAACTCGCTCAAGGTCCTGAACGGACGGTGCGAGATCGTCTTTCACGATTGGACCGACGAGGTCTGGGCGCGCGGCGCCGCCTCGCTCGTGCTGCAGGGGCTCTATCGCCTGCCATGGAGCCGCAACGCCCATATCCAGGTGGCGCTTTGACGCCACCGATTTCGCCAGAATGGAAGGATGAGGATGTCGGAATTTGCCAAATACCCCAGCCTGCGGAACCGAACGGTCCTGGTGACCGGCGGCGCCTCGGGCATCGGCGCCTCGATCGTCGAGCATTTCGCGACCCAAGGCGCCAAGGTCGGCTTCATCGATCTCGACATCACGGCGGGGCAAGAGCTGGTAAAGAGCCTTGGCGCGGATGATCGAGTGCATTTCGAGGGGGCGGATCTTCGCGACATCGAGGCGCTCAGGCATGCGATCGCCAATATCCGCAACGCGCTCGGCCCGATCACCGGCCTGATCAACAACGCCGCGCGCGATGACCGGCACAAGATCGACGAGGTGACGCCGGCCTATTGGGACGAGCGCATGGCGACCAACCTCAAGCACCAGTTCTTTGCGGCCCAGGCGGTGAAGGACGACATGATCGCCGCCGGCGGCGGCGCCATCGTCAATATGAGCTCGGTCAGCTTCCTTCTGGGCCAAGCCGGCATGCCGGTCTATCTCACGGCGAAGTCGGCCGCCATCGGCCTGACGCGAGCGCTGGCGCGCGAGCTCGGACCGAGCAAGATTCGCGTCAATGCGCTCATCCCCGGCTGGATTATGACCGAGCGGCAGATCGAGCTCTGGCTGACGCCGGAATCGGAGGCCCAGCTCATGAAGGACCAATGTATTCCGGAGAAGCTCTACCCGGCCGATATCGCGCGCATGGCGCTGTGGCTGGTGGCCGACGACAGCCGCCTCGTCACGGCCCAGAATTTCGTCGTCGATGGCGGTTGGACCTGAAGGGACGTGGATGGAGGCTTGGCCCCACGCGCACCAACGCCGGCTTCCATCCGTTCCGATGAGGCTCTGACGCGCGTCAGAGCCTCGCGGCTCCGACGGTCTCCGGCGTATAGCGTGCGCCCGCCATCAGGTCGCTTCGGGCCAACGCCAGTCGCGCACCTCCGGCATGTCGGTGCCGTGCTCGACGATGTAGCGTCCATGCTCGATCAGCTTGTCGCGGATCGCCTGCTTGGCGTAGACGGCCGAGGAGCCGAGGCTCGGCACCCTGTCGATCACGTCGCCGACCAGATGGAAGCGGTCGAGCCTGTTGCGCACGACCATGTCGAACGGCGTCGTGGTCGAGCCTTCCTCCACGAAGCCGCGCACATGCAGATTGTGATGGTTGGTGCGCTTATAGGCGAGGCGGTGGATCAGCCAGGGATAGCCGTGATAGGCGAAGATCACCGGCTTGTCCTTGGTGAAGAGCGCGTCGAAGTCATTGTCGGTGAGGCCGTGCGGATGCTCCTGGCGCGGCTGCAGCGTCATCAGATCGACGACATTCACGACCCTGATCTTGAGATCAGGCAGGTGCCGGCGCAGCAGATCGACCGCGGCCAGCGTCTCCAGCGTCGGCACGTCGCCGGCGCAGGCCATGACGACATCGGGATCGCCGCCGCGATCGTTGCTGGCCCATTCCCAGATGCCGATGCCTTCGGTGCAGTGCTTGATCGCCGCCTCCATGCCCAGCCATTGCGGCTGAGGCTGCTTGCCGGCGACGATGACGTTGATGCGGTCCCAGCTTCTCAGGCAATGGTCGGCGACGAAGAGCAGGCAGTTGGCGTCGGGCGGAAAATAGACCCTGACCGTATCGGCCTTCTTGTTCACGACATGATCGACGAAGCCGGGATCCTGATGGCTGAAGCCGTTATGGTCCTGCCGCCAGACATGCGAGGTCAGCAGATAGTTGAGCGAGGCGATCGGCTGCCGCCACGGCACCTCGCGCGAGGTCTTCAGCCATTTGGCATGCTGGTTGAACATCGAATCGACGATGTGGATGAAGGCTTCGTAGCAGGAGAAGAAGCCGTGCCGTCCGGTCAGCAGATAGCCTTCGAGCCACCCCTGACAGGTATGCTCGCTTAGGATCTCCATGACCCGTCCGTCAGGGGCGAGATGATCGTCATCCGGCACGTGCTTCGCATCCCAGCTGCGGTCGGTCGCCTCGAAGAGAGCTTGCAGCCGGTTCGACGCCGTCTCATCCGGGCCGAACACCCGGAAATTCCGGCTCGCCGCATTCTGCCGCATCACGTCGCGCAGGAAGGTGCCGAGGATATGGGTCGATTCCGCATCGGCACCGCCCGGCCGGACGACCGGCACCGCGTAGCCGGTGAAGTCAGGGAGCCGGAGCGGCCGTTTCAGCGCGCCGCCATTGGAATGCGGATTGGCGCTCATCCGGCGCGTGCCTGCCGGGGCCAGGGCGGCGATCTCGGCGCGCAGCCGGCCCTTCTCGTCGAACAGCTCCTCCGGACGATAGCCGCGCATCCATTCCTCGAGCAGCGGCAGATGCTCCGGCTTCTCGAGCGTGAAGGGCACCTGGTGAGAACGCCAAGATCCCTCGGTCTTGAGTCCGTCGACGGTCTTGGGTCCGGTCCAGCCCTTGGGGCTGCGCAGCACGATCATCGGCCAGGCCGGGCGCTCGCCAAGCTCGCCGTTTCGAGCCTTTTGCTGGATAGCGCGGATCTGGTCGAACGCCCGGTCGAGTGCGGCCGCCATCGCCCGATGCATGGCGGCTGGCTCCTCGCCCTCGACGAAGAGCGGGGCATAGCCATAGCCTCTGAAGAGGGCCGCCAGCTCGTCGGGGGAGATGCGGGCGAGCACGGTGGGGTTGGCGATCTTGTACCCGTTGAGATGCAGGATCGGCAGGACCGCGCCGTCGCTCGCCGGGTTGAGGAACTTGTTCGAATGCCAGGAGGTCGCGAGCGGTCCGGTCTCGGCCTCGCCGTCACCCACCACGCAGGCGGCGATGAGATCGGGATTGTCGAAGACGGCGCCGAAGGCGTGCGACAGGGAATAGCCGAGCTCGCCACCCTCATGGATCGAGCCCGGCGTATCGGGCGAGGCATGGCTCGGAATGCCGCCGGGGAAGGAGAATTGCCGGAACAGCCGGCACATGCCGTCCTCGTCCTGCGATATGTCGGGATAGAGCTCGCTGTAGGTGCCTTCGAGCCAGGTGTTGGCGACCACGCCGGGGGCGCCATGGCCCGGGCCGGCGATGAACAGCATCTCCAGGTCCCGCGCCTTGATCACGCGGTTGAGATGGACATAGATGAAATTGAGGCCGGGGGTGGTGCCCCAGTGGCCGAGCAGGCGCGGTTTAACATGCGCGCGCGTCAGCTTCTCGCGCAGCAGCGGGTTGTCGAGCAGATAGACCTGCCCGACCGACAGGTAGTTGGCGGCGCGCCACCAGGCATGCATGAGGTCGAGCTGATCCTGCGCCAGCGGCGCCGAACGGTCGGCCTCCGCGTCTCGGTCGATCGAATTCATCGGGGGTTCTCCCTAGCCGATAAGGGGCGCGGCAGCGGAGCAGGCCGCGCTTCGGGCAGATGCGGGATGGGAGGCGAGGCTCCCGATCAGGAATTAAGGTCCTGCAAGGCCGCGAGATCCTTCAGCCGGATCTGGCGCGTCGCGGGAAGCTCGATGAGTGCGTCGCGCTCGAGCTGGGACAGGGTCCGCGATACGGTCTCGATGGTGAGGCCCAGATAATCTGCCATGTCCAGGCGCGTCATCGCCAGCGTGGCGAGATTGCGGTCGGGCGAGTATTGCGCCCAGTCGATCAGAAAGGCGGCGACCTTTTCGAGCGCGCTACGGCGGCCGAGCAGCAGGGAATGCTCCTGGGCGCGGCTCAGGCTGCGCATGGCGTGCGAGAAGACCTGGCGGGATACCGCTTCATCGGTCATCAGGAGCGCCTCGACGCTGCGGCGGCGATAGGGGACGAGCACGCACTCGCAGACGGCTTCGGCGGTGAGGCTGTATCCCGGACCGGGCTCGAAACCCAGCAGATCGCCGGCGACGTGAAACGCCTCGATCTGCCGACGCCCGTCGCTCAGGAATTTGCAGGTGCGCACCACGCCGGAAACGACCTTGAAGAAGATTTCGGCGTCATCGCCCTCGCCATAAATCTCCTGGTCCTGGGCGAAGCGGATCGCGGGCCCGATCGGACGGAGGCCGCCTTGTGTGGATGCCGCGTCCTCGGCCACCGGCGCCCAGGACGGCGCCCCCGCCAAGGCCGCATGGATTGGCGGGAGATGAGCGGGCGGAGAGGCGAATTGTACCGACATCGAAGGCTCCTATGGGCGAAGGATTACCCTCTCTGTCTATCGGTCCGGGGCCTCGGGCGTTATTCGGTTAGATGCTACGTGATTCTACGTAGAGGCGACGGTCAGCCCGGATGGTCCAGCACGTCGTGGATGCTGTCGAGCAAGGCGCCGTCCAACAGCGGCTTTTCCAGGACATGCCGAACGCCGGCGGCGGAGGCCCGGCGCCGGACCGCGGCATTGATCGGCGCGGTGATGAGAATCACCGGCAGATGCAGGCGCATGCCGGCCATCCGGTCGAGAAGATCGAAGCCGTCCATTCCCGGCATTCGCAGGTCGAGGATGAGGCAGCGCGCTTGGGTAAGGTCGGGATGACTGAGCGCTTCCATGCCGCTGCCGCACACGCGCACGGACAGGCCTTCGACCTCCAGGGCGAATTTGAGCGCTTCGCGAACGGCCTGATCGTCGTCGACCACCAGGACGATGTCCTTGCGCTCCATCATTGCTTCGGGTTCTGCGGGGACATGGCGGCCGCTTCTCACGCTCATCGGAACATCATTGTCGATGAGTGGAACAGTCCATACCTTGATATGGCGCAAATTCGAGGCTGAAGAGGTGCCGCGTCACCCTTGCGGCAGCACCTTCGCCAGCAGCGCCATGCGCACGAGGTCCGAGAGGCTGCTGGCGCCCATCTTCAGCATGACGTTGGCGCGATGAACCTCGACCGTCCGAGGACTGAGATTGAGATCATAGGCGATCGTCTTGTTGGGATGGCCGACGAGCAGCCCGTCGAGCACCTGCCGCTCACGCACCGATAGACTCTCCAGCTTCGCCTGGAGCTGAGTCGTTTCCGCCTGTCGGTGCCCGCTCGCGTCGTACCGATCGAGCGCCATGCGGATGGACGACAGCAGCAGCTCGTCATCGAACGGCTTCTCGATGAAGTCGATGGCGCCCGCCTTCATCGCCTCGACCGCCAGCGGCACGTCGGCGTGGCCGGTCATGATGATGACCGGCATGTCGACGCGCAGCGCCTTTAGACGGCGCTGCAATTCCAGCCCGTCGATGCCGGGCATGCGCACGTCGCTCAGGATGCAGCCGGGCTGAATCGTCTCGATCATCTCGAGAAAGGCCGAGCCGGAACTATAGACGCGCACCGCCAAGCCGGCGGTCGCCAGCAGAAACGCCAGCGATTGCCGTACGCCCTCGTCGTCATCGATCAGATGTACGACGGCATTACTCGGCATTCTCAAGATCCTCCATCTTGATAGATTTGAGCGTGAGGGAGAAGACCGTGCCGCCCGCCGGGTTCGGCTCGGCCCAGAGACGGCCGCCATGCGCCTCGATGATGGTCCGCGAGATGGACAGGCCGACACCCATCCCATGCCGCTTGGTCGTGATGAAGGGCTGGAAGAGCTGGGCCGCGACCTCTTCGGCGATGCCGTGCCCCGTATCGGCGACATCGACCCTGACCATCTCGTCATCGAGCTGATGGGTCGTGACCGCCAAATCCCGGGCTGTGGCTTCCTGCATGGCCTCGATGGCGTTGCGCATCAGGTTCAGCAGGACCTGCTGGATCTGGATCCGGTCGGCCAGGACGAATTCGCTGCGGACATCTAACTCGAATGTTATGCGCACGCCGGCCTCCTTCGCGCCGACCAGCGCCAGGGCGCTTGCTTCCTCGATCAGCTTGCGCAGGCTTTCGATCTGCCGTTCGCTGTCGCCCCTGGCGACGAAATCGCGCAGACGGCGAATGATCTGGCCGGCGCGCAAAGCCTGATCGGCGGCGCGCTCGAGGGCGTCGCGTACCATCGGGATGCTCTCGGTCGGGGCGTTGTCGAGCAGCCGCCGTGCGCCCTTGAGGTAGCTCGCCGCCGCCGTGAGCGGCTGATTGAGCTCATGCGCCAGAGCCGACGCCATCTCGCCCAGTGCGGTGAAGCGCGACATATGCACGAGCTCCGCCTGCAAATCCTGCAGTCGCTGCTGCGTCTGCTGCCGTTCGGTCAGGTCGCGGACGAAGCCGGTGAAGAAGCGGCGTTCGCCCGAGCGCATCTCGCCGACCGAAAGCTCCATCGGAAAGGTTGTCCCGTCCTTGCGCCGACCCACGACCAGCCGGCCGAGCCCGATGACGCGGCGCTCGCCGGTAGTGAGATATCGGTCGAGATACTGGTCGTGCTGCTCGCGATAGGGGGCGGGCATGAGGATGCTGACATTCTGCCCGACCGCCTCGTCGGGGGTGTAGCCGAACAGGCGCTCGGCGGTGGTGCTGAAGGACTGGATGATGCCGCGCGTGTCGATGACGATCATGGCGTCCGGCACCGTGGCCAGGACCGATTGCAGATGCGCTTCGCGCTCCGCCAGCGCGATCTGGGCTCGCTTGCCCGCCGTGATGTCGCGAGCGACCTTGGAGGCGCCGAGCAGGCGGCCGGTCGAATCCCAGACCGGAGACACCGTCACCGACACATCGATGATCTCGCCATCCTTGCGCCGCCGCTGGGTTTCGAAATGATCGATCCGCTCGCCTGCCTTGATTCGCTCCAGGATGGCGGCGCTCTCCTCCTCGTGCCCGGGCGCTTCGATGATCGAGATCGGTCGGCCGAGGATTTCGGCGGCGCTGTAGCCGAAGATCTGCTCCGCGCCGCGATTCCAGTCGGTGACGATCCCGTCGAGCGTCTTGCCGACGATGGCATCCTCCGACGAGGTGACGATGGCGGCGAGACGGCTGGTCGCCGCTTCGGCGAGCCTCAGCCGAGGACTGTCGATGAGGATGCCGCAGACTTCTTCCTCGCGGCCGGCTTCGACCGAGAGGCGTCCGCGCATGCGAAGCCATTTTTCCCGGCCGTCGAGCGTCGGCCGGAGATGGATGTCGAGCTCCGCGCCGGCGAGGCATTCGCGCAGCGACGTTTCGAAGCCGTCGGCGTCGAGGGGATGCAGCAACGCGAGGAAGCTCGGAGAGGCGACATCGCCGTCCGTTGTCCGAAGCAGCGCCCGGGCCTTGGAGGACAAGGTGAAATTGCCGGTGTCCGGGTTCCATTTCCACAGCCCGATCCCGGATGCTCGTAGGGCTGGAAGGAAACTTTCCTCCTCGGAGAGCAGTGAAGGCGGGTCGGGAGGCTCGGTCATCAAGGTTCCGATCGGCGGTCAGCGGCACCCAGTCCTCTCAGCATAGCCCGTAGATAGCAAGACCACACGTGTCGATTGCTCGGCGCGTCGAACTGCCCGACCGTGGGCGTGACGAATGTTCTGGGTTCGCTTGCGTGCCGCGGCCCGGCTCAGTAGATCCGCTCCTTCGGCGGAATGGACGCTACCTCGTTCGACAAGGGCTGCAGATGAACCGGCCGATAGTCCAGGCGGACACGGCCATCCTCGTCGAGCCAGGCGAGCGTGTGCCGCAGCCAATTCTCGTCGTCGCGCTTGGGGTAGTCCTCACGGGCATGCGCGCCACGGCTTTCAGTGCGCGCGATTGCGGACTCCAGGCTGACGACGCCCTGGGCCAGCATGTTGTCGAGCTCGAGCGCCTCGACCAGATCGCTGTTGAAGGCCAGAGACCGGTCCTTGATGCCGAGCCGGTCGCGCATCGCGCCGCTCGCTTTCCGCAAATGCTCGCGACCTTCTTCCAGAAGCGGTCCGTCGCGGAACACTGCGCAGTGCCGCTGCATGATCCGCTGCATTTCCAGGCGGATCTCGCCGGCCGCCATCGGGCCGCTCGCCCAGCGAATCCGGTCGAAATGGGCGAGCGCCCGGTCGGTCGCTTCCTTCGGCGGCGGCAAATGTCCGTCGCCGGCCTTGATCGTCTCCGCCGCCCGCATCGCCGCCGCGCGGCCGAAGACGACGATATCGAGCAGCGAGTTCGATCCCAGCCGGTTGGAGCCGTGGACCGATACGCAGGCCGCCTCGCCGATCGCCATCAGGCCGGGGACGATCGCTTCGGGATTGCCGTCCCGGACGGTCACGGCCTCGCCATGGATGTTCGTGGGAACGCCGCCCATATTGTAATGGACGGTCGGGATGACCGGGATCGGCTCGCGCGTGACATCGACACCGGCGAAGATCTTGGCGGTTTCCGAGATGCCGGGCAGCCGCTCATGCAGCAGCTCGGCGCCGAGATGCTCCAGATGAAGCAGGATATGATCTTTCGCCGGGCCGCAGCCTCTTCCCTCATCGATCTCGATGGTCATGGAGCGGCAGACCACGTCGCGGCCGGCCAGATCCTTGGCGGTCGGCGCGTAGCGCTCCATGAAGCGCTCGCCTTCCGAGTTCGTCAGATAGCCGCCCTCGCCGCGCGATCCCTCCGTGATGAGGCAGCCCGAGCCGTAGATGCCGGTCGGATGAAACTGCGTGAATTCCATATCCTCCAGCGGCAAGCCCGCGCGCAGCGCCATGGCGTTGCCGTCGCCGGTGCAGGTGTGCGCGGCCGTGCAGGAGAAATAGACCCGGCCATAGCCGCCCGTGGCGAGGACGGTGCGGTGCGCGCGAAAGCGATGGATCGTGCCGTCTTCGAGGTTCCAGGCCAGCAGGCCCCGGCATGCGCCGTCCTCGTCCATCAGCAGGCCGAGCGCGAAATATTCGACGAAGAACTCGGTGCGATGGCGCTGGCACTGCTGATAGAGCGCGTGCAGGATCGCGTGCCCGGTGCGATCGGCGGCGGCGCAGGTTCGCTGCGCCATCTTCTTCCCATAGTCCAGGGTCTGGCCGCCGAAGGGCCGTTGATAGATCCTGCCGGCTTCCGTGCGCGAGAACGGGACGCCGAACTGCTCCAGCTCCAGCACCGCCGGGATGGCTTGCCGGCACATATATTCGATCGCGTCCTGGTCGCCGAGCCAGTCGGAGCCCTTGACCGTATCGTACATATGGAAGCGCCAATCGTCCCCGTCGCCCATATTGCCCAGCGCCGCCGCCATGCCGCCTTGCGCCGCCACCGTATGGCTGCGCGTCGGAAACACCTTGGTGACGCAGGCGGTCTTCAGGCCGGCCGAGGCCATGCCGAGTGCCGCCCGCATGCCGGCGCCACCCGCGCCGACCACCACGACATCATAGGTGTGATCGATGATCTCATAGGCACCGTTCATGCCGCTCACTCCTTGCGGGATTGATGGGCGTGCGAAGGCGGATCAGCGGCCGGCCGGGTCAGGGGCGGTTCGGCGCCGGCGGCGGAACTCCTCGACCGGCAACCCGCCCCAGCCCCAATTCTCCAGGGCGACCTCCTCGATGACGACATAGGTCGAGTCCAGCGGCTTATGCAGAACCTCGAGCAGCAGCTCGCTGACGCCCTTGATGAGGGCCGCCTTCTCCGCGGCGGTGGCGGCATCGGCGCCGGGCCTGCTCCCCTCGCGGGTGATCTGGATGGTGACGATGGGCATGGCCAACTCTCCGCGTGGTCAGTGGCCGGCGCTTTGGCCGCCATCGACATGCAGGATCTCGCCGGTGACAAAGCCGGCCGATTCCAGGTAGAGGATCGCCTCGACGATGTCGGAGATATCGCCCATGCGCCCGACCGGATGCAGCGCCGCCAATGCCCCGTGCGTCTCCTCCGGATGCATCGGGCTCCTGATGATGCCGGGCGAAACGGCATTCACGCGGACGCCCCGCTTGGCATATTCGATGGCGAGCGATTTCGTCACCGCGTTCAGCCCGCCCTTGGTCAGAGCCGCCAGCGCGGCCGGCACGCTGGAGAGCGCATGGTCGACCAGGCTGGTCGTGATGTTGACGACATGGCCGCTGCCCTGCTTGACCATCTCGGCGATCGCGCGCTGCGTGATGTGGAAGAATCCGGCGAGATTGACGCCGAGCACCGCCGCATAGTCCGCCTCCGAATAGTCGGTAAAGGGCTTGGCGACGAAGATGCCGGCATTGTTGACCAGCGTATCGATCCGGCCGAACCGGGCGAGCCCCTCGGCGATCGCCCGGTCCGCCGTGCCGGGATCGGCGATATCGCCGGCGACGGCGAGAATATCGGGATCGCTCGACGGCTTGATCGACCGGGCGACCGCGACGACGCGGTAGTTGCGATCGCGATATGCCTGCACGAGACCGGCGCCGATACCTTGCGATGCCCCGGTGATGACGGCAACCTTCTGTTCTGCGCCCATGAAATGGCTCCCTTGCCTCTGAGACTTTCGGGATCACTGGCGATCGGCCAGTGCGGGTAGCTCACGGGATAAGCTAATCTCTGCCGCCCCGAGAGCGAATGGTCGCTATTCGATAGACACTCTTCCGCAAGACGATCGAATACCGTCGCTATTCGGCAGGCACTCTTTCACGCCGCGGCGAAGCGGGAACGCTCTGCTCGGCGGTATCCTTGGTCAGGCGGGTGAAATGAGCCCGGAGCCGCGGCACCGCGAAATCGACGAAGGCGCGCACCTTCGGTACCGACAGCCGGCCATGGGGGGCAATGATATGCACGGGCAGGGGCGGATGCTCGTCGTCCGCGAGCACGATCTCCAGCGCACCGTCACGAACCTCGTTGGCGATATGGTAGGAGAACATCCGCGTGACCCCGCGGCCATCGACGGCGGAGGCGACGGCGCCGCGAATGCTGTTGACGACGAAGCGGGGCGTGAACTGCATCGTGCGCGGCACGGAGGAGCCTTGAAGAGGCGGAAAGCTCCATGAATCCAGGCCGAAATGCGTCATTGCGATGATCTGGTGCTTGGCCAGGTCGCTCGGCTCCTCGATGCGGGGATGCTGCGCCAGATAGCGGGGGGCGGCCGCGACGACCCGGCGAACCTCGCCGATCCGGATCGCCACGAGGGTCGAATCGGCGAGGTGGGCGATCCGCAGCGCGATATCGATCCCCTCGTCGATCAAGTTCACCGGCCGGTCGAGCAGATAGAGCCGCACCGAGACCGTCGGGTAGGCATCCATGAAGGCGTCGAGGATCGGGCGCAGCACCTCCTCGCCGGCCACGACCGGGGCGGTCAGGGTGAGGGTGCCGCGGGGTGCCGAGCGTTCGCCGGCCGCGATGATGTCGGCCTCCTCGAGATCGGTCAGAACGCGCCGGCAGGCGACGGCGTAGCGCTCGCCCGCCTCGCTCATCTTGATCGATCGCGTCGTCCGATGGAGGAGCTGGGCGCCCACATGCGCTTCGAGGAAGGCGATCGCGCGGCTGACGGCCGCGGGCGACCGGCCGAGCTTGCGGGCGGCGCCCGCCAGGCTGCCTTCGTCGAGCGCGGCGACGAAGACTTTCATGGCATCGATGCGATCCACCAGACTCTTCCGCAGCGAGGAACGACGGCCTTCGAAGCATAGATATCCGCTCGCTCTGCGGCAATCCGATCGCGCAGGCGGTTACGATCCCTCGGGTTCGGCACGCGCCAGCGCGGCCACGGCCAGATCGACCCCGAGCGCCAGCAGGATGGCGGCGGCGCCCAGGCCGAAAAGCACGCGGTAGTCGCCGCCGCTGCGGATGAACAGGAACGACATGCCATAGGCCGACAGGGCCTGCATAACCGCGAAGCTGGTGGTGGCCGTGCTCCACGCGCGTTTCCGGGCTGCCGGGTGGTGCGCTAGCAGCTCATGGATGCGGCCGAGCACCAGCGGGACGATCCCGGGGGTGAAGGCGCCCACGACGAGGCTGGACAGGATGAGCGAAGCCGAGCCGAGTCCAAAGGTCGGCAGCGCCACGGCGACCACTTGGACGAGATAGGAAAGGCGCAGCGCCGGGCCGAATCCGGTCCGATCGGCGAGATGCCCGCTCAGCAGCGGCCCGACCACGGCGCCCAATCCGAACAGCACCCAATATTCCGATCCGGATTCGAGCCCCTGGCCGAGGCCGCGTGCCACGAAATCGACCAGGAAGATCATGTGCGGCACGAGGCCGAAGGCGTTGAGCCCATATTCCAGGTAAAGCGCCCGCAGCTTCAGCGTCGGACGGGATCGGTGAACGGCGTGATGCGCCGCTGCGGCCGGATGGTCCCAGCTCGGCCATCCGGTCCAGGCGATGGCGGTCAGGCCAAGGGCGAAGAGGCCGAGCCCGATCCAGGTCTGCTGCAAGCCTTGGCGCAGCAGCAGCGGCACCAGCGTTCCCGAGACCGCGATGCCGAGCCCGACGCCCATGAAGATGGCGCCGCTGGCGAGGCCGCGCCGCGACGGCGGGATATGCGGGAGCACGGTCGGCGCCGCGAGCACCATAAGGGTGCCGCCGCAAACGCCTGAGACGAACCGCCAGGCGAAGAACCAGAGAAAATCGATCGGCCACGCGCAGGCGAAAAAGGCCGCCGTCGCCAGCAGCATCATGCCGCGCAGGATCGTCGAGGCCGGTACTCTCGCCGAGATCGGGCCGGCCAGCAGCGCGCCGGCCAGATAGCCGACGAGATTGGCGGCGCCCAGATATGTCGCGTCCGGGGCGTCGAACCAGTGTCCGCCGATGAGCGCCGGTAGAAGCGGGGTGTAGGCGAAGCGCGCAAGACCGATGCCGACGAAGCTGGCGCACAGGCCCGATAAGGTTGATCGCCATGGTGCAGGGTCCTCCGGCTTCGGGCGATCGAGGGCGGCAGTACGCGACATGGCGGTCTCCTGGCGGTCCGGTCGTTCATGCGGCTCGATGAGGCAGGCGTCGAGGACATGAAGTTAGACCGCGCGGCCAATGCGCGAATACTCGCTTTCCGACAAACACTCTTCCGTATTGCGATCGAATACCGGCTACTGCCTCTCAAGAAAGGCGCGCATGAGTGCCGCGATCTGGTCGACGGACTCGTCGAGGGCGAAATGGCCGGCATCCAGGATATGGATTTCCGCATCGGGCACGTCGCGCTTGTACGCGTCCGCGCCTTCGACGGCGAAGGACGGGTCGTACTTGCCCCAGACCACCAGCATGGGCGGCCGGTGCTCGCGCATCCAGGCCTGCCAGGCCGGATATGAAGCGACGTTGGTCTGGTAGTCATAGAAGAGGTCGGCCTGGATCTTGGTCTGTCCCGGCCTGGACAGGGCGGCGCGCTCGTCGGTCCAGGTGTCGGGATTGTAGCGCTCGGGGTGAGGGTTCGTCCCGACATGGCGCTGCTTGGTGGTCTCAAACGAGAGAAAGCTGGAGATGACTTTCTCCTCATGGCCCGCACGGTCCCGCCAATAGGCGCGCCTTGCCTCCCACAAGGGCCCGAGCCCGTCCTCATGGGCGACGGCGTTCTGGATGATCATCGCCTGCACCCGCTCGGGATGGGCGACCGCCAGGCGGAACCCGACCGGCCCGCCGTAATCCTGCAGATAGAGCGAGTAGTGCCGCAGCCCCAGTGTCTCGGTGAATTTGTCGACCACGCTCGCGAGATGGTCGAAAGTATAGGCGAAGGCCGAAGGCGGCGGCGCGTCGCTCTGGCCGAAGCCGGGATAATCCGGCGCCACGATGTGATAGCGGTCCGCCAGCAGCGGGATGAGCGTGTCGAACATCCGCGACGAGGACGGGAAGCCGTGCAGCAGGAGGAGCGTCGGCGCATCCTGCGGCCCGGCCTCGCGATAGAAGATCTTGACGCCGTCGATCGCCACCGTGTGATAGGTCGTCGTCGCCTGGGTCGAGGACAGGGGCTGGGCCGCACCGCCGGCTCCAGCCAGTGCCAGCGTCGCCGTCGCCGCGGCGAGTGTTTCCTTGATCATCGCTGCCGTCCTACTGTTGTCGTGCCTGCGCCGATACTCGGCCCCGGTCAGACGGAGAACAATCGCCATGATCGGCAACACATCATGCCGGAAACCGCAATAATCACGGGCCCGCCAGGCCGCCGTCGATGGCCCGCTGGGCATAGCATTCTAGGATCAGCTCGCTGGGGACGTCGCCGGGTTGCTGGGACCGCTCCCATTTTATCATGCCCAGGCGCGCTTCATCAGGTTGGCGGGATTTGCGGAGAAAAGTCGATCGATTTAGCTACATCGGTGATAAAGTTGAGTTCTTTCGCAATTTTTGCTCTCTGGTCCCGCTGCACTTTGCCCCTGTCCGGCGTTATCGTTCCGGCTGACAACATGCGAGACGACTATGCAAGAAAGCACTGACGCAGGTAGCACCGCCGTTCGGAATGCGCCGGCGATGGTGCCGCCGGATTTTCCGCCCGAAAATTTCGATCTGCATCAGATGCTTCATGTCCTGCAAGCGATGCGTGTCGGCGATTTTTCGGTCCGTCTGCGCGGCGACCAGACCGGGCTGGCCGGTAAGATTTCCGATACCTTCAACGAGATCGTCGCCGCCAACGAACGCATGGCTCAGCAGCTCGAGCTGGTCGGCCAGGTCGTCGGCCGCGAGGGCAAGACGCGCAAGCGCGTCAAGTTCGGCCTGGTCCAAGGCGCCTGGGGCGAGATGGAGGCGTCGGTCAACACGCTGATCGACGATTTGCTCTGGCCGACCACCGCCGTGACCCGCGCCATCACCGCCGTGGCGCAGGGCGATCTGTTGCAGACGGTCCGCCTCGATGTCGATGGCCGCCCGCTCAAGGGCGAGTTCCTGCGTTCGGCGACGATCGTCAACACCATGATCAAGCAATTGAGCGTGTTCACCTCGGAGGTGACGCGCGTCGCGCGCGAGGTCGGCACCGACGGCAAGCTCGGCGGCCAGGCCCAGGTGCGCGAGGTGACGGGCGTCTGGAAGGATTTGACCGAGAGCGTCAACTCCATGGCCAGCAACCTGACCGCCCAGGTCCGCAATATCGCCGATGTGACGATCGCGGTCGCCAATGGCGATCTGTCGAAGAAGATCACGGTCGATGTCCGTGGCGAGATCCTGCAGCTGAAGGAAGCCATCAACACGATGGTCGATCAGTTGCGCTCCTTCGCCTCGGAGGTGACGCGCGTCGCGCGCGAGGTCGGCACCGAGGGCAAGCTCGGCGGCCAGGCACTGGTGCCGGGTGTCGCCGGCACCTGGAAGGACCTCACCGACAGCGTCAACGCCATGTGCGGCAACCTCACCGACCAGGTGCGCAACATCGCGCAGGTGACGACGGCCGTCGCCCGCGGCGACCTGTCCCGCAAGATCACGGTCGATGTCCGCGGCGAGATCCTGGAGCTGAAGGACACCATCAACACGATGGTGGACCAGCTCAATGCCTTCGCCGGCGAGGTGACGCGCGTCGCGCGCGAGGTCGGCACCGAAGGGCGCTTGGGCGGCCAGGCGCAGGTGCCCGGCGTCGCTGGCACTTGGAAGGATCTCACCGACAACGTCAATTCCATGGCCGGTAATCTCACCGCCCAGGTCCGCAATATCGCCGAGGTCGCGACCGCCATCGCCGGCGGCGATCTGTCGAAGAAGATCACCGTCAATGTCTCGGGCGAGATCCTGCAGCTGAAGGAGACCATCAATACGATGGTCGATCAGTTGAATGCGTTTGCCGGCGAGGTGACGCGCGTGGCGCGCGAGGTCGGCACCGACGGTCGCCTGGGCGGCCAGGCCAATGTGCTGGGCGTCGCCGGCACCTGGAAGGATTTGACCGAGAGCGTCAATTCCATGGCGAGCAATCTGACCGCCCAGGTCCGCAATATCGCCGAAGTGTCGACCGCGATCGCCAGCGGCGATCTGTCGAAGAAGATCACCGTCAACGTCTCGGGCGAGATCCTGCAGTTGAAGGACACCATCAACACGATGGTCGACCAGCTGAACGCCTTCGCCGGCGAGGTGACGCGCGTGGCACGCGAGGTCGGCACCGAAGGCAAGCTCGGCGGCCAGGCCGAGGTGAAGGGTGTCGCCGGCACCTGGAAGGATCTGACCGACAACGTCAACTCGATGGCGAGCAACCTTACCGGCCAGGTCCGCAACATCGCCGAAGTCGCGACCGCCGTGGCGCAGGGCGACCTGTCGAAGAAGATCACCGTCAATGTCTCGGGCGAGATCCTGCAGCTGAAGGAGACCATCAACACGATGGTCGATCAGCTCAACGCCTTCGCCGGCGAGGTGACGCGCGTCGCGCGCGAGGTCGGCACCGAGGGACGCCTGGGCGGCCAGGCGCAGGTGCCTGGTGTCGCCGGCACCTGGAAGGATCTGACCGACAGCGTCAATTCCATGGCCGGCAACCTGACGGGTCAGGTGCGCAACATCGCCGAGGTCGCGACCGCCATCGCCGGCGGCGATCTCTCGCGCAAGATCACGGTCGATGTCCGCGGTGAGATCCTTCAATTGAAGGAAACGCTCAACACCATGGTCGATCAGCTCAACCGCTTCGCGGGTGAGGTGACGCGCGTCGCGCGCGAAGTCGGCACCGAGGGGCGCCTGGGCGGCCAGGCACAGGTGCCGGGCGTCGCCGGCACCTGGAAGGATCTCACCGACAGCGTCAATTCCATGGCCGGCAACTTGACCGCCCAGGTCCGCAACATCGCCGAGGTGACGACGGCGGTGGCGCGCGGCGATCTTTCGCGCAAGATCACCGTCGATGTGAAGGGCGAGATCCTGGAACTGAAGAACACCATCAATACGATGGTGGATCAGTTGAACGCCTTCGCGTCGGAAGTGACGCGCGTGGCGCGCGAGGTCGGCACCGAAGGCAAGCTCGGCGGTCAGGCCGCGGTGCCCGGCGTCGCCGGCACCTGGAAGGATCTCACCGACAATGTGAACTTCATGGCGAGCAACCTGACGGGCCAGGTGCGCAACATCGCCGAGGTCGCGACCGCCATCGCCAATGGCGACCTGTCGAAGAAGATCACGGTCGATGTCCGCGGCGAGATCCTGCTGCTCAAGGAAACGCTCAACACCATGGTCGAGCAGCTCCGCTCCTTCGCGGCGGAGGTGACGCGCGTGGCGCGCGAGGTTGGCACCGAAGGGCGCCTGGGCGGCCAGGCGGTCGTGCCCGGCGTCGGCGGCACCTGGAAGGATCTGACCGACAACGTCAATCTGCTGGCGGCCAATCTCACCACCCAGGTCCGCAACATCGCCGAGGTGACGACGGCCGTGGCGCGCGGCGATCTTTCGCGCAAGATCACGGTCGATGTGAAGGGCGAGATCCTGGAGCTGAAGAACACCATCAACACGATGGTGGATCAGCTCAATGCCTTTGCGTCCGAGGTGACGCGCGTCGCGCGCGAGGTCGGCACCGAAGGCAAGCTCGGCGGCCAGGCGGTGGTGCCCGGCGTGGCCGGCACCTGGAAGGATCTCACCGACACGGTCAACGTCATGGCGGCGAACCTGACCGAGCAGGTGCGCGGCATCGTCAAGGTCGTGACTGCCGTCGCCAACGGCGATCTCCAGCAGAATCTGACGGTGAAATCGATGGGCGAGGTGGCGGCCTTAGCCGAGACCATCAACAACATGACCAATACGCTCGCCACCTTCGCCGATCAGGTGACGACGGTCGCGCGCGAGGTCGGCGTCGAAGGGCGCCTGGGCGGCCAGGCCAATGTGCCGGGTGCGGCCGGCACCTGGAAGGATCTGACCGGCAACGTCAATCTGCTGGCGGCGAATCTCACGACCCAAGTGCGCGCCATCGCCGAGGTCGCGACGGCCGTCACCAAGGGCGATCTCACCCGGTCGATCCAGGTCGATGCGCGCGGCGAGGTCGCCGAGCTCAAAGACAACATCAACACGATGATCGACAATCTCCGGCTCACCACCGACCGGAATACCGAGCAGGATTGGCTGAAGACCAACCTCGCGCGCTTTACCAACATGCTGCAGGGCAGGCGCGAGCTCGCCACCGTCGGCCGCATGCTGCTGTCGGAGCTGGCGCCGCTGGTCAATTCGCAGAACGGCGTCATCTATCTGGTCGAAGCCGACGGCAGCCTGCGCCTGCTGTCGGCCTTCGCCGATCAAGAGGGAACCGGGCATCCGGAACGGCTCAGGGCCGGCCACGGTCTCATCGGTCAGTGTGCCGCCAATGCCCGGCGCCTGCTGATCGCGGAAGTGCCGGCCGATGCCGTGCCGGTCAGTTCCGGCCTGTTCAAGATCCAGCCGCGCAACCTCATCATTCTGCCGGTGCTGTTCGAAGGGCAGGTCAAGGCGGTGATCGAGCTCGCCTCGGTCGGTCATTTCACCGGTCTGCAGATCTCGTTCCTGGAACAGCTCACCGCCAGCATCGGCATCGTGCTCAACTCGATCGAAGCGACGATGCAGACCGAGGGGCTCTTGAAACAGTCCCAGCAGCTCGCGACCGAGCTGCAATCCCAGCAGGCCGAGTTGCAGCAGACCAACGAGCAGCTGGAGCAGAAGGCGCAGCAGCTCGCCGAGCGCAATGTCGAGGTCGAGCGCAAGAATCAGGAAATCGAGCAGGCGCGGCGCGCGGTCGAGGAGAAGGCGGCGGAGCTGGCCCTTACTTCCAAATACAAGTCCGAATTCCTCGCCAACATGTCGCACGAGCTCAGGACGCCGCTGAACTCGATCCTGATCCTCGGCCAGCAGCTCAGCGAGAATCCGGACGGCAATCTGGAGCCGAAGCAGGTCGAGTTCGCACGCACCATCCACAGCGCCGGCACCGATCTGCTCAATCTCATCAGCGACATCCTCGATCTGTCGAAGATCGAATCCGGCACCGTGTCGGTCGAGGCGGAAGAGATCCTGTTCCAGCATCTGCGCGACGTGGTCGTCCGCCCGTTCCGGCACGAGGCCGACAGCCGCCGGCTCTCGTTCGATGTGCTGCTCGACAACCGGCTCGGCCGCAGCATCGTTACGGATTCGAAACGCCTTCAGCAGGTGCTGAAGAATCTGCTGTCGAACGCCTTCAAATTCACTGCCGAGGGCGGCGTCACCTTCTCGATCAAATCGGTCGAGAGCGGCTGGAGCCCGGATCACCCGATCCTGGCCCAGGCGGCGGGCGTGGTCGCCTTCGAGGTCGCCGACACCGGCATCGGCATCCCGCCGGAAAAGCAGAAGATGATCTTCGAGGCCTTCCAGCAGGCCGATGCCAGCACCAGCCGCAAATATGGCGGCACCGGTCTCGGCCTCGCGATCAGTCGCGAGCTGGCGAATCTGCTCGGTGGCGAGATCCATCTGCGCAGCGCGTCCGGGGTCGGCAGCACCTTCACCCTCTATCTGCCGCAGAACTATGTCGGCGCCGCCGCCCGGCCCCAGACGGCACCGTCACGCCCGGCGCTCGCCGTTGCCGAGCAGATCGAACGCGTCGTCGACATGGTGCCGGACGATCGGGATGCGATCCAGCCGGGCGAGGCCGTCCTGCTGATCGTCGAGGACGACCCGCACTATGCCCGCATCCTCTCGGATCTGGCGCGGGATGCCAGGCTCAAGGTCCTGATCGCGATGACCGGCGCCGACGCGCTGGCACTGGCGCAGGAATACGCGCCTTCGGCGATCTCGCTCGATGTCTTCCTGCCCGACATGCTCGGCTGGACGGTGCTGAGCCAGCTCAAGCAGCATCCGGTGACCCGGCATATTCCGGTTCAGATCGTGACGCTGGACGAAAACCGGCAGCACGGCCTCTCGCGCGGCGCCTTCTCCTTCGTCACCAAGCCGACCACGACCGAAGGGCTCGAAGAGGCGCTGTTCCGGATCAAGGAATATACCAAGCCGCGCCGCAAGCGGCTCCTCATCGTCGAGGACAGCCCGGCCGAGCAGCTCGGCATCAGCGAGCTTCTCGGCCATGACGATGTCGAGCTGATGGCCGTCGGCACCGGCCGGGCCGCACTCGACGAGATGCGGGCGCGGCCCTGCGATTGCGTGGTGCTCGATCTCAAGCTGCCGGACATGTCCGGCTTCGAGCTGCTGGAGCAGGTTCGCGACGATCCGAACCTGATGAACGTGCCGATCGTCGTCTTCACCGGGCGGGAGCTCTCGCCGGAGGAGGATGCGCAGCTTCATACGATGGCGCGGAGCGTGGTGGTGAAGGGAGTGGAATCGCCGGAACGGCTGCTCGATGAGACGGCTCTGTTCCTGCACCGGGTGGTGGCCGATCTGCCACCTGAAAAGCAGCGGATGATCGAGCGGCTGCACATCTCCGACGACGATCTGGTCGGGCGCACGGTGCTGCTGGTCGACGACGATGCGCGCAACATCTTCGCGCTGTCGAGCGTGCTCGAACGGCGCGGCATGAAGATCCTGGCGGCGACCACGGGCAAGGAGGCGATCGAGCTGGTTCAGTCGACCCCGGACCTAGCGATCGTGCTGATGGACATCATGATGCCCGAGATGGACGGCTATCAGACCATGCAGGTCATACGCTCGAACCCGGCCTTCCGGCGCCTGCCGATCATAGCCCTCACCGCCAAGGCGATGAAGGGCGACCGGGAAAAGTGCCTGGAAGCGGGCGCCTCCGACTATCTCGCCAAGCCCGTCAACACCGAGCAGTTGCTCTCGGCGTTGCGGATGTGGCTGCACCGATAGGAAATGCCTCCTATGGGCGTGCAGGAACCGATGAACATTCTGCTGGTCGATGATCAGCCGGCCAAGCTCCTGAGCTATGAGGCGATCCTCAAGGATCTGGGCGAGACGCTGCTGAAGGCGGATTCGGCGCGCACCGCGCTCGAAATGCTGCTGCGGAACGATGTCGCCGTCATCCTCGTCGATGTCTGCATGCCCGATCTCGATGGGTTCGAGCTGGCGCAGATGATCCGGCAGCATCCGCGCTATCAGCACACGCCGATCATCTTCATCTCGGCCATCCAGGTGACCGATCTCGATCTGGTGCGCGGCTACGCGGAAGGAGCGGTCGATTACGTTCCGGTGCCGGTAGCACCCGAGCTCTTGCGGGCCAAGGTGCGCGTCTTCACCGATCTTCGGCGCAAGACCCGCCAGCTCCAGGCCTTCAATGCCGAGCTGGAGCAGCGTGTGGCCGATCGCACCGCCGAGCTGGCCCAGGCGAATGCGGCGCTGGAGAGCCATAACCTGGAGCTCGAACGGCGGGTCGAGGAGCGGACGCGGGAATATGAGGCGACGCTCAACCGCATCAATCAGATGAACAAGCTCGAAAGCCTCGGCCAATTGACCGGCGGCGTCGCCCATGATTTCAACAATATCCTGATGGGCGTCCTCGGCCAGCTCGACGTGCTGTCGAAATTCCTGCCGGACGACGAGCCGAAGGCGCAGCTGCTGCTGCAGGGCGCCATCAAGAGCGCCGAGCGCGGCACGAACCTGACGAAGCGGATGCTCGCCTTCGCCCGGCAGCAAAATCTCCAGCCGGAAGTGGTCGAGGCGGGCACGCTCATCCACAACATGCTCGACATGCTGTCGCGGGCGCTGGGGCCGGCGCATCAGATCGTGACGGATTTTCCGGTCCAGCTCGCGATCTGCGTCGACGCCAACCAGTTCGAGCTGGCGCTCCTCAATCTCGCCCTCAATGCGCGCGATGCCATGCCGTCGGGCGGGACGATCACGATCGCGGGCCGGCATGCCCAGCTGAAGCATCCTCCTCTCGCCGGTGCCGGCCTTGCTTCCTGGGTGAAGATCTCGGTCCGCGACAATGGCAGCGGCATGGACGAGGCGACTCTGAAACGGGCGGCGGAGCCGTTTTTCACCACCAAGGATGTCGGCAAGGGCACGGGGCTCGGGCTATCTATGGTCGACGGGCTGCTTGCGCAATCCAGCGGCTTCATGAGGCTCGAAAGCCAGGTCGGTCTTGGCACGGCCGTCGAGATGTATTTTCCGTCGGCGAAACTGAGCGACCGAAGCACCGCCGACAGCGCCCCGGCGGCATCCGGGCATCCGGCCGCCGGCGGATCGCACTACCGGGTTCTGATCGTCGATGACGACCAGCTGGTTCGGGACAGCACACTCGCGATGCTCGAGGATCTCGGCCACGAGGTCGTATCCGCCGCGTCGGCCGCCGAGGCCTTGCAGCTTCTCGGTGAAGGGCTGATCGTCGATTGCGTGATCACCGATCACGCGATGCCCGAGATGACCGGCGCCCAGCTCGTTCAGGTTCTCGAACGGAAATGGCCGGCCTTGCCGGTCATCGTCGCGACCGGCTATGCGGATGCGGCCGAGCTCAAGGCGCAGAATGTCCGTCGCCTGGCGAAACCCTATCGTCAGCAGACCTTGTCGGCGCTGTTGGCGCAGGTCGCGGAACCGCCCGGCCAGGCGAGCCGATGATCATATCGGGCTGAATCCCTCATGCTCCATGAAACGCCGCTCATTGCGACGATCGTCGCGGGCCTGGGTCTCGCCTTCGTCCTCGGCACGATCGCCAACCGGCTGCGCCTGCCGCCGCTCGTCGGCTATCTGATGGCGGGCGTGCTCGTCGGACCGCACACGCCGGGATATGTCGCCGACCAGGCGCTGGCGCCCGAGCTGGCGGAGATGGGCGTCATCCTGCTGATGTTCGGCGTCGGGCTCCATTTCTCCCTGAAGGATCTACTTTCCGTCCGCGCCATCGCCGTGCCGGGCGCCGTGGTCCAGATCGCCGTCGCCTCGGCCATGGGGGCCGCGCTCGCCTGGGGCATGGGCTGGCCGCTCGGCGCCGATATCGTCTTCGGCCTCGCCCTTTCGGTCGCGAGCACCGTGGTGCTGCTGCGCGCGCTGCAGGAGCGCCGGCTGGTGCAGACCACGCGCGGGCGCATCGCCGTCGGCTGGCTGATCGTCGAGGATCTGGCCATGGTGCTGGCGCTGGTGCTGCTGCCCGTGCTCGCGAACGTGCTCGGCACCAGCGACGCCGCGGTCGATCCGCTGGCGGCCCGCCTCGGGCTCGGGCTCTGGGGCATGATCGGCCTCACCCTCGTCAAGCTCGCGGCCTTCGTCGCCTTCATGCTCGTCGTCGGGCGCCGCGTCATTCCCTGGATCCTGCACTACATCGCCAATACCGGTTCGCACGAGCTGTTCCGTCTCGCCGTGCTCGCGATCGCCCTCGGCGTCGCCTTCGGCGCGGCCAAGCTCTTCGGCGTGTCGCTGGCGCTCGGCGCCTTCTTCGCCGGCATGATCCTCAGCGAATCGGAGCTCAGCCATCGCGCGGCCGAGGAATCCCTGCCGCTGCGGGATGCCTTCGCCGTGCTGTTCTTCGTCTCGGCGGGCATGCTCTTCGATCCGGCGAGCCTGCTGGTCGAGCCCCTGCCGATCCTCGCCACGCTGCTGATCATCATCCTCGGCAAGTCGGCCGCAGCCTTCCTGATCGTCCGCGCCTTCGGCCATCCCGCCGGCACCGCCCTCATCATCGCCGCGAGCCTGGCGCAGATCGGCGAGTTCTCCTTCATCCTGGCCGAGCTGGGCGTCGGCCTCCATCTGCTGCCGGAGGATGCGCGCGATCTCATCGTCGCCGGCGCGATCCTGTCGATCCTGCTCAACCCGCTGGGCTTCGCCGCCGCCGAATGGCTCCGGCCCCGGCTCGAAAGGCGCAAGGCCGACGCCCCGGTCCCGCCGCCCGCGGAAGCCGAGCCGCCTTTCGCGACCGGGCTTGCGAACCATACGATCCTGATCGGCTACGGCCGTGTCGGCAGCCTGGTCGGGCAGGAACTCAAGCAGGCCGGCGTCCCGTTCCTGGTGATCGAGGATGCCGACGCCGTCGTGACTGCCCTGGCAGGCGCCGGCATCGAGACGATCGTCGGCAACGCCGCCCGGCCGGAAATCCTCGCCGCCGCCAACCCCGCCGCCGCGCATCGCATCATCGTCGCCATCCCGAACGCATTCGAGGCCGGCCAGATCGTCCGGCAGGCGAAGGCCGCCAACCCAGCCGTCACGATCATCGCGCGAGCCCATTCGGATGCGGAGGTCGATCATCTGACCGAGCTCGGCGCCGACAATGTCATCATGGGCGAGCGCGAGATCGCGCGCGGCATCATTGCGTTGGTCGGCGGCTGAAGGGGGCTTTCAGCCGAGGGCCAGGACCCGTTCGCCGATCGCGATCAACGCGGGGATGGCACTGCCGAGCAGCCTTCCGGCGATGATCCGGCGCAGCTCCGGCGTGCCGCTCTCTGCTGCCCGCCAGAACCAGTCGGCCGCACGCGCGATCTCGCCCTGCTGAAGGAGCGAGGTTGCATAATTGTACTGACCGCGGAAATACCCGCCCTCGGCCGAGCGCCGATACCAATGGAAGGAAGCGGCCGGATCTCGGGCCGTGCCCCAGCCTTCCTCGTGACAGCGGGCGACCAGGTTCATGGCTCGGGCATGGCCTTGCCCCGCCGCCTTGAGATACCAGGAAAGGGCCTGGGCCGGATCGCGCTCGAGGCCGCCACTGCCGTCGAGCAGCATATGGCCAAAATTATATTGGCCCCAATCATGACCGGCGGCCGCGGATTTCCCGAACCAATGCGCCGCCGCCGACATGTCCTTGGCGGTACCCCAGCCATTCTCGAAACAGCGCCCGACCATGTTCATCGCCTCAGCGTCGTGCGACCGGGCGGCGGTCTGGAACCAGCCGAGGGCTGCCGCGGCATCTTGCGCCACGCCGCGCCCTTCGAGCAGCATCCGGCCGAACCGGACTTGCGCCGCCGGCAGCCCATGCTCGGCGGCGACCCGCAGCCAGCGGGCGGCTATCTCCGGATCGCCGGTCAGCAGCTCGTGCAGCTCCCGCTGCGACAGACGAAAGAATTTGGCGGCGTCGGGTTCGCCGTACCGATCGGCGGCGGCGCGCTGGCCGCGCCACATTGTTCTGCGCTCGATCATCGAATGTTTCAGGTGGTCGCGAGCTCACGCGCGCACATGGTCGGTCCGTCGGTCCTCGGGCGCGCCAGATGGAGGCCGTTGACCGAGAGCGCCGTCGCCAGGGCGCCGGTGGCGATCGCGAGAGCGGGCCGGGCTTCCGGCCGGGCGAGCCATCTGAGACGGGCCTCGAACAGGGCCGGCATGTCGGCTTGGGCGGCGCCGAGCAGGGACAGCGCCAGACGCTCGTCCGGGCTGAGCGCCAGCGAGCCGGGCGAGCCGACCGTCAGTTTCCGCCGCCCGGCGAAATCGAGCGCTTCGAGAAAATTGCAGAAGGTGGCGATGACCTCGCCGGTATCCTCGCCGCAGACGCCGGCGAATTCCCGGCCGATCAGCGCGGCATCGAGCTCCGAAGCCAGGCGGCGCCAGGACCAGACCAGCAAATGCTCGCCATAGCCGAAGCTCGACGCGGCATCGAGGTCGAGGATCGTTCCGTTCGCAGGCAGCATCGGGGGTCTCCTTGGAAACATCTTATCTGCGATTGATTTGCAATAGCAAACAATCTCGGTCGCCGCTTCTCTTGCAGCACCGGCCGGTACGCATTTGCCGAGGATGGCTCGCCGGATAGCGTGCTCGAGTCTATCCGCGGCGCTGATTTTGTCGATAGGGTTCGCTTCCGACGAGATCTGGCCTGGTGCCGTGCCGGCACAAAGTTCATTCGGGACCAATGAGAAAAATGCGGAGAAATCCGAGACAGTCTCAATATTCGACACAGTTATGTGGAATGTTCGCTTATCAGGTTTTCCGAGTCCTCTCCGTAAATCCTTGGAATTGTCTTCAAATCTTCACGTGATGCGGGCGTATGCGCATGATAGATGCGCCCGACGAACATTCCGATATTAACGTTACGGGATTGGAATCGTGCGCTTAAAAACTCTTCTCATGATCTCCGTTTTCGGCTTGGCCTGCGGGCAGGCGATGGCCGACGACACGACGCAAGCCGGCGTCACGCAAAGCGGCTTCTCGCCCCTCTATGTCGGGGTGGATACCGAGACCGCGACCGTGCCGTCGAATCCGGCGACAGCGGGCGGCCCGGCCACGGTGAGCCGCGCCTATGTGACGCGCGTCGATCTCAAGGCTCCCGGCGTCTCGCTGACGACGACCGGGCAAAGCGGTCCGCTCAACACGACGTCTGAGACGATTTCGCAGTTCGCCGCGAGAACAAAGGTTCGGATCGCGATCAACGCCAATTTCTTCGCGCCCTGCTGCGACGCTTTCGCGGAGCCGAAGACGGTGATCGGCCTGTTCGTTTCGCATGGCCAGGTGATCACCCCGCCGACGACGGACCCGACCCAGAGCGAGGCGGTGCTTGCCGTTACGCGCGACAACAACGCGGTCATCGCGCAGGCGCCGCAGGTGAGGCTCGGCCGCGTGTTCACGGCCGTGGCCGGTTCGGCCATCGTCGTGCAGAACGGCAAGGACATCAGCGCCTCGAGCCCGAACGAAGGCGATCCCGCGGATCCGAACCCGCGGACGCTGGTCGGCTTGTCGGATAATGGCCGCTTTCTTTATCTCGTCGTGATCGACGGGCGCGTGCCGGGCTATTCGACCGGTACGACGAACACTCAATCGGCGGCGCTCATGCTGGCGATCGGCTGCACGGACGCGGTGAATCTCGACGGTGGCGGGTCATCCGAGATGGTGCGTGCGGACGTGCCTGGCCAGCCCTACATCGTGAACACGCCGAGCGGCGGAGCGGAACGGTTCGATGCGACGGCGCTCGGCGTCTTCGCCCAGGATCTGCCGGCTCCGCGCAAGTTCGGCGCGCCTGGCCTCTGATCCGTCATCGACCGACCGGGCAGCTTCAAGTGACCTAAAGGGTAGAGCACCCTCTTACAAGGGGGTGCTCTACCGGCCGAGACCGCGTCTACTGTCTATTGAGTGCGCACCGCGACGCTGGTCAATCCGCTGATGAGGTTGTTTTGAACGAAAAAGACGTTGATTCGATTCGCCACCGGATCGAACGGCACATTGCCATTGCCACTCACGAAGACCGAGAAGGTTGGCGTGTCACCGGTGTTGATCAGCGTGGTGACGGTTGGCGCTGGCGGTGCCAAACAGGCGGAGGTCGCCGGATCTGTCTGGCAGATCGACAGGTTAACCGGCAGGCCCGCCGTGCTTAGAAATGGTTCGGCCGTGATCGTGGCGCTGGCCCCCAGATTTGTCGTGGCGAGAGCGAAGGCATTGACGCCGACGTTTCCGGGCAGATCGACGATGCCGTCCTGCGTCGCCGTGGCGTTGAGGGCGATGATGTCGGGAATCGGCGTGTCGGAAACCCGTAGCGTGATCGTGTTGAGCTGGATAGTGGCCGGCGCCGGATTCGAGTTGGCGCAATAGAAGCCGAGCTCGAAGAAGACCGGCTCGGTCGGCTGGCTGCTCGTGATCGAGATGACGAAGCTTTGCGACGCTCCGGCTGGGATGTCCACAGGCGTGTCGGGGGCGCCGGTGGTCGTATTGTCCGCGGGGCTGGTCGTTTGATAGTGGAAATCGAGAAGCGTCGAGTTCAACCCGATGCGGCAAGCCGTGCCCGCAACCGAGCCGGCATTGATGATGGTCGCGAAGGCCGTGGCCGTTTCGCCGGTTCCCACGGATCTTGCACTCGGAAGGACCGCGGCGAAGAGATTGACCGAATTCGAGAATGGCAGGATGCGCCCGATCTGATTGGCCGATTCGGTGAACCATATTGCCTGATCGGGCCCGGCTATGAGGCCATGGGGCCCGCTATTCGCAGTCGGTATCGGGAATTCTTGGATTGTGCCATCCGAGGTTATGCGCCCGAGCTTGTTTGCATTCGGCTCTGCGAACCACAGGGCTTGATCGAGAGCTGTGACAAAGCTGGCTGCTCCACTATTGGCGCTCGGGATCGGGAACTCGGCGACCATGCTGCCATTCGTGGTCATGACGCCGATCTGATTGGCGGCGGTTTCGATGAACCAGATATTGTGGTCGGCGCCATTGGCAAGCCCCTGCGGAGCGGCGTTGCCTGTCGTGATGGGGAATTCGGTGATGGTGCCGGCGGTCGTGATCCGCCCGATCCGGCCGGCATTCTTCTCGGGGAACCAGAAGGCGCCGTCATGGCCGACGACCAGACCGATCAGCCCGGCATTCGCCGTCGGCACAGGAAATTCGGTGATGGCGCCGCCTGTCGTGATCCGGCCGATTTTGTTACCGCTCGTTTCGACGAACCACAGAGCGTCATCCGGCCCGATGACGAGGGCGGGGATACCCGCATTTGCCGTGGGTATCGGAAATTCGCCTAGAAAGTTGCCGTTGATATCCATCGTGCCGATTTGATTGGCGGTCTGCTCGACAAACCAGAGATTAAAGTCGGCGCCGCGGGTCATCGGTCCAGGGCCGCTGTTGGGCGTCGGCGTGCGGAACTCGGTGATTGGTTGCAAGCCCTGGTCGATATTGATCGTCAGCACGCCGATCTGGCTGAGGCTGGGCTCGCTGAACCAAATCTGATTGCTAAAACCGCTAAAGATATTGATCGGCCCCGCATTCGGCGTCGGCGTCGAGAATGCCGTGATCTGGCCGTCGGGTGTGACTTGGACAAGCTTGCTGAGATTGGATTCGACGAACCAAAGATCCTTAGCGTCGGGGGACCGTATCAAGTTGCCGGGCGATCCACCGGCAAGCTGCGGAAGCGGGAATTCGGTGGTCGTCTGCGCCTCGGCCGGCATAGACACCAAAAGTGCTGCGCCGAGCAGCAGCATGCCTGCAAGCCCGGCCATCTTAATAGAACACATCAACGCTAACCCCCGAGACGCCAATACACGATTTTCCACAACCTATCATGGCGGTATTGTCGCGGGAAAGGATCCGGCGGGACAAAACGCCGCATGTCTCGCCGGATCGCCACATGCGGTTCCAGGCACGCGGCGATCGATCGCAGGCCGCCCGATCGGCGATCTGTTTCTCAGGCGTCGATTGCCGTCGCACCGTATGCCGGACTAAGCTCGCCCCATCGGGCCTGTTGCCCATACGACTGCGTGTAGACGGAGCTGCTTATGCCGCTGCGGCCGCCCTTGTGCCGATCCTTCGGTCCGCGACGCCGACGCTGATGGTCCATGACCCGAAATGGGAAGCTGACGATGTAATCTCCTTCGGTCCCTTCCGCCTCTTTCCGGTGAACAGGCTGCTCGAGAAGGGCGGCGTTCCCGTCCCGCTCGGCGACCGTGCCTTCGATGTCCTGCTCCTGCTGATCGAGCACGCCGCGGAGATCGTCAGCAAGGCGACGCTGCTGGCGCGCGTCTGGCCCGACGTGACCGTGGACGAAGGCTCGCTTCGCGTTCAGATGGCGTCGCTGCGCAAATCGCTGGGTGATGGCGAGGCCGGCGTTCGGTACGTCTCGACCGTGCAGGGCCGGGGCTATCGGTTCGTGGCACTCATCATCCGTTCCAAGACCTCGAAGCCGCTGCATCAGGCCTTCCTCGACGGTCCGGCCCGAATTCCGCGGGGACGTCCCGCCCGCATGGCGGGGCGCAGCGGCGCCGTCCGGAAGGTGTCGGCGCTCCTATCGGTTCATCGCTTCGTCACGCTCGTCGGACCCGGCGGCATCGGCAAGAGTGCCGTCGCCCGGGCGGTCGCGTCCGAGCTCGAGGCCAGCTATGCCCAGGGCGTCCGCTTCATCGATCTGGCCTCCTTGGCGGATGCGGCGCTCGTGCCGGCCGCGCTCGCGAAGGCCGTCGGATCGACGGTCGCGGCGACGGAGTCGATACCGGGCCTCATCGCCTATCTGGGCGACAAGCGGATGCTGCTGGTGCTCGATAATTGCGAGCCCGTGCGTGCGGCTGCCGCCGCTGCGGCCGCGAGCATCGTCAAGGGAACGGTGGGCATCGCCATTCTCGCGACCAGCCGCGAGCCGCTCCGCGCCGAAGGCGAGCACCGGCATCGGCTCACGTCCGAAATCGAGCTGGCGCCCCAGGCGGCGTCGGAGCCGGCCAAGCCCGGCACCAACCTGCCGCAGCCGCTGGATGCCCTGATCGGCCGGGCGGACGAACTGGTCGATCTGCAGGAGAGCATCGCGCTCCATCGGTTGGTGACGGTGGTCGGCAGCGGCGGCATCGGCAAGACCAGGCTGGCCATTGAGCTCGGCTGGCTGGCGGCCGGAGAGTTTCCCGACGGCGTCTGGCTGATTGATCTGGCGCCGGTGGCCGACCCGGCCGTGGTGCCCAGCGCGACCGCGACGGTGCTGGGCGTGGCGCTACGCGATGCCGACACGCCGGTCGAAGCGATCGCCGCCGCGATCGGCAAGCAGCGGAAGCTGCTGATCTTCGATAATTGCGAGCATCTCCTCGGTGCCGCGGCCCGGCTGATCGAAGGCTTGCTGGAGCGCGTGCCGGGCTTGTCGGTGCTGGCGACCAGCCAGGAGAATCTGCATGCGCCGACGGAACAGATCTATCGTCTGAACCCGCTCGCCCTGCCGCCGGTGGGGACGGACGATATCGCGGGTTTCGGCGCCGTCGCCCTTTTCGTCGAGCGCGCCGCCGCCGCCGACCGGCGCTTCATCCTCGATGCCGGCAATGCCCCTGGTGTGGCCGAGATCTGTCGTCGCCTCGACGGCATTCCGCTGGCGCTGGAGATGGCCGCCGCCCGTCTGCCGCTCCTCGGAATCGAAGGGCTGCGCGCACGGCTCGACGAGCGGCTGAGGATGCTGACGACCGGTCCGCACACCGTCGAATCTCGTCACCGCACCCTGCGGAACATGGTGGAGTGGAGCCACGCCCTGCTCGACGTTGCGGACCAGCGGGTCTTCCGCCGCCTGGCCATCTTTTCCGGGAGCTTCTCCCTCGATGCCGCCATCGCCGTGGCGTCGGACGGCGCCGACCAATGGGATGTCATCGACGCGCTCGGCCGGCTGATCGACAAGTCGATGGTGACGGTCGAAGCCGGCGAGCAGCCGCGCTATCGGTTGCTCGAAACGCTGCGGCTCTACGCGCTGGAGCAGCTGAAGGCGAGCGCCGAGCTCGATGCCACCGCCGCGCGCCACGCACGGCATTTCATCGAATTGTTCGATCGGTCCGACGCGCTGTGGGAAACGGTCCCGGAGGCGCAGTGGCTGGTGGCATACCGGCCGGAGACCGACAATGTGCGCGGGGCGGCGGATTGGGCGCTGGCCGCTCCGGAGCGGGCGCCTCTCGCCATTCATCTGATCGGAACCGCCTCCCTGCTTTGGCAGACCCTGGCGCTCTTCGCCGAGGGCCGGCGGTATGTGGAGCGCGCGGCGGCCCTCGTCGATCAGGCGACGGCGCCCGCCGCGGCGGCGCGGCTCTTCAGAGGGGCCGGCAGCCTTTGGTACAATTCCGACCGCCTGCGCGCCATCGCCTGGCAGGAGCGGTCGGTCGCCCTCTATCGCCGCATCGGCAATCGCCTGGATTTGGCGACCGTGCTCAGCTCGATCGGCAGCCTTTATGCCTCGCTCGGCCGCAACGCGGAGGCGAGGGTCACGCTTGCCGAGGCGGAGACTCTGTTGTCGGGCAGCGACCGGAAACGATCGCTGTTCAATGTCATGAACAATCTCGGCACGCTTGCCGGCCTCATGAACGAGATCGACGAGGCGCGGCACAATTTCGTCCGGGCGCTCGATCTGGCGCGGGCGCTCAAGGATGCCGTTCGCGAGAACTATGTCCTGATGAATCTGGCCGAGATGGAGTTCGTGCTGGGGTCCATCGATCGGGCGATCGACAGGGGGCGCGAGGCGGTCGACGGCCTGCGTTCGGCCGGCCGACGCTCCTTTCTGGAGCTGGCACTGATCAATCTCGGCTCGTATCTGATTTTCCGGGGGGATCTGGCCGAAGCCCGCTCGGTCGCCGAAGAGGCCCTGGCAACGGCGAGCGAGGAGGGCGGCTTCGTCGTCCGGGTCTGCTTGCAGCAATGGGCGCTGCTCGGTGCCCTCGACGGCCGCCATCGGGAAGCGGCCCGCCTGATCGGCTTCGTCGATGCGGGCTATGCGGCGTCGGGCGATATCCGGTCTCCCAGCATGCAGCGGATCCGCGACGAGCTCCGACGGTTGCTGGAAAAAGCATTACCCGAGGCCGATATCGGCGGCAGCGCGGCCGAAGGCGCCGGCTGGGGCGAAGCGCAGGCGGTGGCATTCGCCCTCGATCGATTGATCTCCCGGAGACAGTCGTCGCCGATATAAGTCATTGACTGGAAAGATAGTCTTGGTACTTGGCGTGATCAGGTTGAGCCGGCACGATCAGGCCGCCGCTTAAGCGCGAGCTTGGGCAGCCGAAGAAGCCGGGAGCGGGATAATAAACCCGTCTAATGCTTTTTAATAAACGCTAACGAGCAATTACCAAAACTATCCACCACGATGTTTGTGACGATAATTTGTCAGACCCGCTGATCGAAAGGGTTGCGTACGTCGTCAGTCTCGTCATTCATGAAATCGATCCCGTTCATCGGTGTCGCCGGTCGAATCGCGTTCGAACAGGACTGCACAAATCTCATTCATGTTGTTGATTATTGTTTGAGCGGAGTGATTCTAATTTAATCAAGTTAGAAACTTCAATCTGGAAGTTCAATTTCACGACGATATTTCTTAAGCTCCGACAAGGCTCTCCTTCATTCGTTAGCCAATAAGCAAGGTTTCACTGCTGTCTGGGGGTTATTTTGACAGGAATCAATGTCTGGCGTCGGCCGTTGGGGGCTTGGAACACCAGGGTATATAGTTGCTCGCTTGCGGCGTTGCTCATGACGAGTGCCGCGATACCGGCACTTGCCGAGGCCGCTTCGTCCGCAACGCTCGACCTGTCGAGCGCGCAGGATGTCGGGCCGGTTGCCGCGTCCACTCAGCTCACGGGCATGGTCTGGCTCAAAGGTCATCAGAGCGACGCGTTCGATGCGGCGGTCAAGAGCCGCTACGACGAGAGCTCGCCCTCCTATCATCGTTGGATGACGGCGGAAGAGGTCGCCAATTTCGGCCCGACCGCGAGCGATATCGAAACGGTCAAGGCCTCGCTCAAGGCGCAGGGTCTCACCATCCTCCAGGTCGCGGATGACGGGGCCGCGATCAAGGTCTCGGGCACGGCCGCCAAGATCCAAGCGGCTTTCGGCACCGCGATCCATATCAAGCAGGCGGCCGGCAGGAGCTTCCTCGCCAATGTCGCCGAGCCGAAATATCAAGGCGCCAACGCCGAGCTGGTCGACAGCATCTCGGGCCTCGTCAGCATCGGTGCTCGACCGCTCATGGTGCGTCAGATCGATTTCTCGACCGGCCAGCCGCGTGCCGGCGTTTCGGCCGCGACGACCTCGCCGCTTTCGGTCTTCACCAACCAGTGCTTCGGGCCCAGCATCGACCAGACGGTCGGGCCCAAATTCGCGCTCGGCGGCGCGGTCACTGGCCACTATCATGGGCCGCAATATATGCCCAACATCGCGACGATGAGCTGTGGCTACACACCTCAGCAGGTCGCGACCCACTATGGTCTCGATGCCGTCTATGGCAAGGGCTGGACCGGCAAGGGCCAGACGATCGTCATCGTCGACGCCTTCGGCTCGCCGACCATCACCAACGACGCCAATACCTTCAGCAAGGCGATGGGGATATCGCCGCTCAACAACAAGAATTTCTCGATCGTCTTCCCGGATGGTCAGCCGCTGACGACCGACCCCGATTGGGCGGTTGAAACCTCCCTCGATGTCGAGTGGGCGCACGCGCTGGCGCCCGACGCCAAGATCGTACTCGTCGTGGCGCCGACGCAGGATGACGCCGAGCTGGCTTTCGCGATCAACTATGCGGTCGCGCACAAGCTCGGCAACGTCATCTCGAACAGCTTCGGCGAAGTAGAGGCCGGCACGGGCCCCGCCGTTGCCCAGCAATACAATGCCGTCTTCAAGAAGGCCGCGGCGCAGGGCATTGCCGTCAATGTCGCCACCGGCGATGCCGGCGATTTCGGCCTGGGCACGCCGGTGGGCGCTGCCTCGATCCCGGCCGACTCGCCCTTCGCGACGGGCGTCGGCGGCACCAGCATCGACCTGCCGGAGGACAATAAATTGGTCGAAGCCGCCTGGGGCATCACCAAGTCCGGCCTCAATGTGCCCAGCTTCTCCCTCCCGCCGCCCTTTTTCGATGGCTTCATTCAGGGCACCGGCGGCGGTGAGAGCGTCTATCTCGAGAAGCCGGCCTTCCAGAGGAGCCTGCCCGGCACCGGCCGCCAGCTGCCGGACGTGTCGGCCATCGCCGATCCGCAGACCGGCGCCATCATCGTGGCCCCGGACGCGAACAACGAACCGGAATTCGGCGTGATCGGTGGTACCAGCCTCGCGACACCGGTCTTCTCGGCGATCTGGGCGCTCGCCGATCAGGCGGCCGGCGAATCCCTCGGCCAGGCAGCCCCGATCATCGCCAAGATGGCGCCGGGGGCCTTGACCGACATCCTTCCGATCGTCACGACGAAGAAGAAGGATAATGCCTGGGGGACCATCGCGCAGGGCAGCAACCCTCCCGTCACTTTTGATCCGGCACAGCTCCTCGACCTCGACCAAACCCAGCCCGAAGGTTTCCTCGGCACGCTGGTCGTGACGCAAGTGCTGATCCAAGGCACCGTCGTCACCGATCTCGGCTTCGGCGCCGACAGCTCGCTGATGGCGACCACCGGCTGGGACAACGCCACCGGTTGGGGCGTTCCCAACGGCCTCAAATTCATCAACGCGGCAAAGAAGGCGGCGAAGGGCAAGCTCGACTGAGCCGCCGCTGCTCCGGCCTCTCCGCCTCGGGCGGAGAGGCTATCGCCGCATCTATAGATTCTCGGGGGAATAGGAATGAGAAAATACGCACTGAGCTCGCCGCTGGCGGGCCGGAAGGCTTTCGTTTGCTCGCTGGCTGCCGCGTTGCTGACCGGGACCGCCTTGCCGGCGCTGGCGGCGACAGCGCCGATCTCGACCCAGGCGCAGGATTTGGGGCCGGTTTCCGCCTCGACGCCGCTCACGGGCATGGTCTGGCTGAAGACGCATAACGAGGCGCAGTTCGATGCCGCCGTGGCGAGCCGCTACGACGTGAACTCGGCCTCCTTTCATCGTTGGATGACGGCGGAAGAAGTCGCCAAGTTCACGCCGAGCGCCGCCGATGTCGAAGCGGTCAAGGCGTCGCTGAAGGCGCTCGGGCTCAAGGTCGGTCAGGTTTCGGACGATGGCGCTGCGATCAAGGTCTCGGGTTCGGCCTCCCAGCTTCAGGCGGCGTTTGGGACCCAGATCCATGTCAAGCAGGCGGCCGGCAAGAGCTTCCTCGCCACGCTCGCCGAGCCGAAATATCAAGGCGCTCACGCCGAGCTGGTCGACAGCATCTCGAGCCTCGGCAGCGTCGGCATGCGGCCCTATTACCTGCGTCAGACGAATCTGGCGACCGGCGCCGTCGGCCTCGCCGTTCCGGCAGCGACCAACGCCAACCCGCTGGCGTTCTTCACCGACCAGTGCTTCGGTCCGCAGGAGACCAAGAAACTGGTCGGCGAGAATGGCGAGGCCGTCACCTACAAGGGCCCGCAATACACGCCGAACGGCTTCACCGCCGCCTGCGGCTACACCGCCCAGCAGGTAGCGACCCATTACGGCCTCGACGCAGTCTATGCCAAGGGCTGGACCGGCAAGGGTCAGACGATCGTGATCGTCGATGCCTTCGGTTCGCCGAGCATCACCAACGACGCCAACACCTTCAACAAGGCGATGGGTCTGTCTCCGCTCACCAACAAGAATTTCTCGATCGTCTTTCCCGACGGTCAGCCGCTGGGCACCGACAATGGCTGGGCCGGGGAAACCTCGCTCGATGTCGAATGGGCGCATGCGCTGGCGCCCGATGCCAAGATCGTGCTCGTCGTGGCGCCGACCGCCGACGATACCGAGTTGGCCTTCGCGGTCAATTATGCCGTCGCGCACAAGCTCGGCAACGTGATCTCGAACAGCTACGGCGAGGTCGAGGTCGAGCATGGGCCGGCGGTCGCCAGGCAATACAACACCGTCTTCAAGAAGGCGGCGGCGCAAGGCATCGCGGTCAATGTCGCGACCGGCGATGACGGCGATTTCGGCCTGGGCACGCCGCTCGGCGCCGCCTCGATCCCGGCGGACTCGCCCTTCGCCACCGGCGTCGGCGGTACCAGCATCGATATTCCCAGCGATACCGGCCTGGTCGAGGCGGCTTGGGGCATCAACCTCACCATCCTCGCGACCGCCCTTCCCGAAATCCCGCCCTTCATCACGGGTTTCGCGCAAGGCGGCGGCGGCGGCCAGAGCATCTATCTCGAAAAGCCCGCCTTCCAGAAGAGCTTGCCCGGCACCGGCCGCCAGCTGCCGGACGTATCGGCCCTGGCCGATCCGCAGACGGGCGCCATCGTCGTCGTCCCCGATGCGCTCACCGGAGAAGCGGACTTCACGGTCATCGGCGGCACCAGCCTCGCGACGCCGATCTTCTCGGCGATCTGGACGCTGGCTAACCAGGCCGCCGGCGAGTCGCTGGGCCAGGCGGCGCCGGTCATCGCCAAGATGGCGTCGGGCGCCGTGACCGATATCCTGCCGATCTCCGCATCCAAGGCGAAGGACAACACCGCCGGCAGCATCGTCTCGACCGATCCCAGCACCGGCATCGCGACCACGACCACCTACGACCCGGCGCAGCTTCTGGGGCTCGATGTCACGCAGCCGGAAGGCTTCGTCGGCATGCTGGCTCCGTCCGTCGGGCTGGTCGAGCTCTATGATCTGGGCTTCGGCGCCGACAGCTCGCTGATGGCCACGACCGGCTGGGACAATGCCACCGGCTGGGGCGTTCCCAACGGGTTGAAGTTCATCAACGCTGCGAAGAAGGCGGCCAAGGGCACGCTTAACTAGACTGCGATGATTTTGGGTCGAATCGACCCAAAGTCTCAATCGCCGTCCAATCCTACATTTAGAGCCCGCTTCAGACATTGAGTCGGTTCGACTTAATGTCATCGGGCTCTAGGCAGTCGGTATCATGAGGGCCCGGCCTCGACGAGGGGCCGGGCCTTTTTCTTTGGAGACCGGGTCAGGAAACGACGGGCAGCGCCAGTGTTTCGTAGCGATGCGAGAGGGTGCGGCCGAGCACGGGGTCGTGAAGCTCGATCTCGAAGCCGTCGGCAGGATGGATGCCGCTCCGCGCCGGCACCGTGCCGGCGAACATCACCGTGCCCGGGGCGAGATCGCCGCCGAAACGCTCGATCAGCTCGGACGGCGGACGCAGGCCGGAGACGCCGCCTTTCTGATAGAGCAGACGATTGCCGCTCCGCGTGGCATGAGCGCTCAGCCGCAGCGCGTCCCAATGATCGACGATTTCGTCGAAACGCCAGAGCGCCGGCCCGATCGGCTTCGGGCAGAGCTGCTTCGACAGCGCCACCGAATAAGCCTCGGCCGCGCGGTCGGTATGGTCGGAGCCGATGCCGACCCAGAGCCCGTCTTCCATGGCGATCAGCACCGCCTCGGCCTCGCCCGACGTCTCCTTGCCGACGACTTCGATTCGCGCCGCCTGGGTCACGAGCTGCGCCGAGGCGCGGTAGAAGAGCGGCACCGTCGAGGGCGGGTGCACGCCGAGCGCGGCCAGCTCCCTGATGTGATGCTGCACGGCGCCGGGATCGCGGCCGGTCCAGCCGGCGATGATCAGGGCGGAAGGGGTGAAGTCGACGCGCGAGGTGCCGGTACGCTCAAATCGTTCGAAACTCAGCATCCAGCTACTTTCACTGCGCGGCAAATCGACGGTTGGGCAGATGGGTCATTAGCATCTTGCCGGATGCATGGGGGATGGCAAAAGGGGGCTCGGCCGCGGCGATCACCGCTTGCGGCGTCACGCCGCACGCTCAGAAGACCGGCGGCTCGCCGCTTCGGATCTCGACCGGATCGCCATAGTCGAGCGCCCCCAGATCGGCGATGCCGATCGCTTCCGACAGGCTTGATGGGCGGGGGGCCAACGGATGGCGAGCGCGCGCGAAGGCGGTTCGGGCAGGGTGATGTCGAGGCCGCATTGCCCAACTCTGCCTAGCGAGGCTCGCCATTCCCGCTATGTGACGTGCCCATCCGCGTCGGCGACGACGCGAGCGGGCTCGACGGACTGCCGCCCTCCGGATTCAATCGGGACGAACTCGAATTTCGGTGCCAGGTTGGCGATCGAGGCATGAAAGAGTGCCGGCGTGCCGATGACCTGGAACGGCATCGCATCGAACCACATGTCGTATTTCAGCCCGTCTTTTCGAGCGGCGCCGACGGCGAGAAAATAGGTGCCGGCCGCCAGCGTCATGATGACGGCGATTGCCACTTCCAGCGTGTGTCCCGGTGCCGGTGTCGGCACCGTTTCCTGCACCCCGGCGCAGACCGTATCCGTACCGAAGAGGTCGGTGCCGCGCGTGTCGCGAACGAGAAAACCCACGGCAAGGCTTTCCAGGCTCGTATGTGCCTTTACGTGCGCGACGATGCGATACCGGGCTCCGCTGGTGAGCACCTGACAGGGACGCCCCTCGGTATCGTGAATAGCCAGCGAGACAATTTCGGCCATCCGGTTGCCATAGCGGTCGGCCCGCTGATCGAGCTTGCTGATGACCGTGGTGTTTTGCTGGGGCTGTGCGGTCTGCAGCGGAGGGGCCGGCGGGGGGGCGGGGGCGGCCGGGGCGGGGAGCGGCGCAAGCTCTATCACATCCGGGCCTTCCTCCACGCTTTCAACCCCGGTGTGCACGGGCGCGGTGCCGAACAGCAGGCGATGGTAGGTCTTGGCCACCGCGTTGGGCTCGCCATCCGCGATGATCCGCCCTCGGTCCAGCAGGATCGCGCGGTCGCAGAAGCTGGTGATGACATTGCTGCTGTGGCTGACCAGGATGATCGTCTTGCCCCGCGCCTTGAACTCCCGGAACTTATCGAAGGATTTCAATTGAAACCGGGCATCGCCGACGGACAGCGCCTCGTCGACGATCAGCACTTCCGGATCGGCGACGATCACCGTGGAAAAGCTCAACCTCGCCTGCATGCCGGTGGAATAGGTGCGAAAAGGCTGATCGATGACGTCCCGCAGCTCGGCGAAGTCGACGATCTCGTCGAACTTGGCCGCGATCTGCGCACGGCTGAAGCCGGCACACAGCCCGCCGAGATAGACGTTTTCGCGACCGGTGAAATTGGGATTGAAGCCGGTTCCCAGCTCGAGGATGGCGCTCACTCGCCCTTTGATGGCGACCGAACCCGACGAGGGCGACAGGGTCCCGGCCAGGATCTTGAGCAAGGTGCTCTTGCCCGCGCCATTCTGCCCCATCAGGCCGACCACATGGCCGGGACCGATATCGAATGAAACGCCGGACAGGGCATTGAAATTCTTGTGCCGCGCGCGCCGAAGCACCAGCTCGCGCAAAAGATCGGACGGCTTCGCGTAAATGCGGAACGTCTTCGCGAGGTCCGCCACCCGAACGACGGAATTCACGGCCGGCATGCTCATCGTCTCGCTCATCGTCCCACCGTGTTCAGGGCTTGTCCGGGATTGACCATGCCGGCGAGCGCCTCGGCCAGCTCGAAGCGTTGCTGATCGGTGAGAACGAGATCGAGCGCCTGCCATTCGGCGCGGCAACGTTCGAGGTAGGCTGTGACGGGGTCGGCCGGCACGGCGGTTTCGGCGGCGCGGGTGAAAAGATATTCGGAATTCGCCTCGCCGGTCGCGATGTTGGCGAGCTGCAGCCCCAGCGCCTCGGCGCCGAAGCGCTTGACCTCGTCGACCGACGAGAACTCCATCGGCCAGCCGCCGACCCAGTCCTTCACGTCGTGATAATAGGACATGCCGCGCGAGGCCCGGTAATTGACGACGTAGCTGATCGGGTTTTTCCCGCCGCGCGCATACGCCGCCAATTGCCACGACGCGTACCAGAGCTCGAGCGAGCGCTTGGTCAGCCAGCCGCCATCGACATAGCGCTTCTTGATGCGCAGCCAGAACGCTGCATCGTGCTTGCCGGTGAAGACGTCCGAGGTGTAGAGCGCGATATAGAAGGCGCCGCCCGGCCCTATTCTCGAAGCCGCGTTGCGGATGGCGTTCCACTGATCGCCCGTATGGTGCAGCACGCCCCAGGAATAGACGATATCGAACTCGCCCAGCGTCGCGAGGAAGGCCGGGTCGAGCACCGAGCCGTGCATGACCTGCCAATGCGCCGGCTCGCCGGCCTGCAGCCGCAACCGGGCGGTCGTCGCCACCGACATGGGATCGTAGTCGAAGCTCACGACCCGCTTGGCGCCGGCCTTGACGGCGGCCAGCGAATGCAGCCCCGAGCCGCAGCCGATATCGAGGAAGGTCGACCCTTCGAGCGAATCCCGGCCCAGGAATTTCAGCAGATGCGCCTGGGTGATCGCCACCCTTTCCTCGTCGAAATGGCGCTCGATGAACGAGGCCCAGTTCTGACCGAAAGCGAAGCGTTCCGTACCGACTGCCACCAGCATTATCCTCGTCAATTCCTGCCGTCGCTACCCGGTCAGCCCCAGCATGGTGCGGGCACGGGCGAAGAGCCCGGTGCGCCGCGTTGCGAAAGGCTGTTCCCGGGCGACCGGCATATCATGGGCGATCGGGTGGTTGCGCATCCAATTTTCCAAGATGAACAGTGCCCAGACCCGGTACGCGTTGAAATCCCGTCCTTGCCCGGCCAGGAAGGCTCTCAGCCTTTCCGGTTCGATCCATTGCCGCAGGCGGCCTTCCGGCGCCAGCACGCGGCTCTCGGTCGGCGGCAGCAGCTCGTTCCGTCCCCAGAGATCCATCGGCAGACCGAAGCCGCGTTTCGGCCGCGCCAGCCATTCCGCCGGCACGTAGCGCTCGGCGACGCGCTTCAGCACCAGCTTGCCATGGCCCGGCGCATAGCAATGCGAAGCCGCCAGCTTCTCGGCGAAAAGCGCGATCTCGCGGCCGATCAGCGGCGCGCGCACCTCCAGGCTGTGCTGCATGCTCATGCGGTCGACCTTGGCCAGCACCGCGCCCGGCATGTAATGCGCGGCATCCACTTCGCGCAGCACATTGATCAGCGGCCGCGGATCATTGTCGATGCCGGTCCTGAGATCCCTCAGCAGCTCCGCCAGCGCCGGAGGGATCTCGCCGAACAGCTCCGTCAGCACCTCGTCCGGATAGACCAGGATGCGATTGGAGAAATAGGTCGTGCCCGCCTTCCACCAGCCGAGCGACGGGTCGCCGGCCCGCTTGCGGTCATCCTCGTCGACGGTGGCGAAATAGCGCCCATAGCCGCCGAACATCTCGTCGCCGCCGTCGCCGGACAGCACCACCGTCACCGATTCCCGGGCGAAGCCGCTCAGGAGGTATGTCGGCAGGCAGGAGCTGTCGGCATTGGGTTCGTCGAGCACGCGGCCGATCAGCTCGCCCATCGACAGCGTGTCGGGCGACAGCACCCGGTCGTGATGGTCGGTGCCCAGATGTTGCGCCGTCTCGCGCGCTTGGAAATGCTCGGAATCGGCATGGCCCTCGAAGCCGATCGAGAAGGTCTTGAGGTTGCGGTTGAGCTTCTGCGTCACCAGCGCCGCCACGACGGTGCTGTCGACGCCGCCCGAGAGGAAGGCGCCCAGCGGCACGTCGCTGATCAGCCGGCGCTGCAGCGCCGTCACCAGCAACGCCTCCAGCTCGTCCGCGAGCTCGTCGATGGGCCGGGCGCTTTCGCGCGCGCCGCTGGTGCGGAAGGTGAAATAACGCTCGACCGTCGGCGCCCGTCCGGGCGCCAGCTTCAGGAACGAACCCGGCGGCAGCTTCCGGGCCTTGGCGTAGATCGATTGCTCGCCCGGGACATATTGGAAGCTCAGATAGCCCGCGATCGAGTCCCGCGAGATCGTCGCATCGAAATCGGGCAGCAGCGGCAGCGCGCTCAGCTCGGACGCGAACGCGAAATAGTCTTCGCAATCATAGTAGTAGATCGGCTTTTCGCCGAACATGTCGCGAGCGAGGAGCAGCTCGCGCGTCTCCATGTCGAAGAAGCCGAAGGCGAACATCGCGTCGATCTTGGGCAGCAATGCCGCCCCCTCGCGCACGAGGCCGGCGAGCAGCACCTCGGTATCGGTGCGCGTGGCGAACCCGACCCCGCGGGCGGCCAGATCCTCGCGCAGCTCCAGGAAGCTGTAAAACTCGCCATTATAGGTGATGACCTCGCGGCCGGAAGCCGAGAGCATCGGCTGATGGCCGGCGGAGGAGGTGTCGATAATGCTGAGGCGGCGGTGAGACAGGCCGCAATAGCCGCTCGAATCGACCCAGACGCCCGAATCATCCGGCCCGCGATGCGTCATCGCATCGGCCATCTGCCGGACCAGCGACGCCACCCGATCCGGCGAGAATCGGCCGCGCTTGTTGATCAATCCCGCGATTCCACACATGCCTTGGCAATCCCACCCGTGAGGACGTTGTCTCGAATCCGGCCATGGCGCCTGCAAGCGCCTTCCGGCGCTGACTAGCACAGCTTCGGGCGGCGAAACAGTCATATCCAGGCCCGCAACGGTGCCGGTGGTTGCGCGGGATTTCATAAGGTGTTGCGTTGAAAAGGAGAATTGCTCCTTCGCGCGATCGGTTGCGCGGAGCGGCTTGCGAAAGGGAGCGGACTGTCTCTATGGTCCGGCTGTATTTCCCGGGAAACGAGTTTAGTTCTGATGCTGGCAGCCCTTCTTGATCCGCGCCGCCACTATGGAAGCTACAGGGAACTGGCCCGTCTCGTCCGGCGTCGCTGGGAGCTGGTGCTGGAGCTGACCAAGCATGAGATCTCGGAGCGCTATGCCGGCCAGGTGTTCGGGACCCTATGGGCCATCGGCCATCCGCTTATCACCGTTGCCATTTATGTCGTCGTGTTCGGCTTCATCTTCGGCGGCAGAGGCAAGCCCGATCCCAGCATTCCGCTCGACCAGACGACCTATCTCCTGGCCGGGCTGGTGCCCTGGATCATCCTGGCCGAATCCCTCTCCAAGACCTGCGGGCTGATCGTCAACAACACGCCGATGGTCAAGCAGTTGGTGTTCCCGGTCGAGGTCCTGCCGATCAAGAGCGCGCTCGCCAGCATGCTGTCGCTGGTGGTCGGCATGATCTTCGTGGTCGTCTACGCCGTCGCGTCCAGCCGCACCGTGCCGCCACCGACCTATCTGCTGCTGCCGGTGGTCATGGCGATGCAGTTCCTGTTCATGGTCGGCCTGGGCTTCGCGCTTTCGGCCATCGCCCCGTTCTTCCGCGACCTCAAGGACTTCGTCACAGTCTTTCTGGGCTTCGGCATGTTCATTTCGCCGATCCTGTATTTTCGCGTCAATCTGCCGAGGATCTTCGAGTTTCTGATCGCCGCCAATCCCTTCAGCTGCATGATCTGGGTCTATCAGGACATCCTCTATTTCGGCCGGATCGAGCATCCGAACGCTTGGGCGGCGTTCGTGATCCTGACGCTCGGGACCTTCTCCGTCGGCTACCGATTTTTCATGGGGGTGAAGCACGCCTTTGCCGATGTGCTGTAGCACAGCGCCGGTCCCGCTATCTTCGAGCCGCTCGCGGAGAGATTCTGGGTTATCCCCGTTCAAAAATTTCAATTTACACGCTTATTATATTGATGATATTTTGCGTATAGGTTGTTCCCTAACTGTTTGGTTCGATTGATAAAACAGATATCCGGGCGAGACACGGGCTGCGCGGGGCTTTCAGCTTTACATGCCTTTGCGCCGTGGCTAGACATTATTTGTAAAGTCTACCAATCGCCGATCGCGTGAACGGGTCAGGGGCCGTTCATCTCTGCGGAAATTGTACGTTTGGGGCCTAGAGCATGCGATTGCCATTTCCAAAGACAGTAAGACATGGTGCGCGAGCTCTGCGTAATCTTCTCCGACAGGTCCCAGGTTTAATTTCGCAAGAGCTGGATACCAAACCCGAAGAGCTGGTTTTTCTCGCCGGCGAACTGATCGCTTCGCGCAAGCTCGAAAATGCCTGCATGGTCGCGTCCTTCCCGCTTTCCGTCGAGGAGATCGAGGCGGCGCGGCGCGCTGGCGTCTTTTTCGCCGTCGCCGGCAAGGACAATCCGAACGATTCGCGGCTTCCGGCGTCATATCGCGACGATCCGTTCTTCGGATATTATTTCGAGCCGGGGCATGTCCGGCTGCCCTCGGGAACGAGGTCGATCGTGTTCGCCGGGCCGTGGCGCCGCGTCACGCGCCGGACTATGCGGGACGCGGCCGAGCAGAATATTTCGGTGCTCTATTGCCGTGTCGGCCATCGTTGGATGGCGCTCCCGACCTATGCCGTCTTCCGGCAGCTTTGGAACGCACGGCACGGGCGGCGCGAGCCGGGGGCGCGGCGGCATCGGCTCGCGCGGCTTCCGGCGGTGGCTGCCTACAATCTGCTGCGCACGATCCTGTCGCCGCGCTCCTTCTTGCGCTCGCTCAGATGGTACTGGTCGACCCGGCTCGACGCGAAGCCGGAGGAGCTGATGCAATCGGCCCTGGTCGATGCGCGGCATCACGGGTTCGAGCGGATCTGCCTTGCCGCTTCGTTCCCTCTCACCATCGCCGAGGTCGATGAGTGGCTCGATCACGAGCTCGTCGAAGGCATCGTCACCAAGGACAATCCGGACGCGCCGGCCGTGCCGATCGATCGGGTCGCCCCTGGGATGCTCGGCTTCTACTGGGAGCCCGGATTCTGGCAGCTGCCGGATTCGGCACGCCATATCTATTTTATCGGCTCATGGCGGCTTGTCACTCGCGCCATGCTGCGGGAAGCCGTGAAGCGAGACGTGGTCAGCCTTTCCGTGCGGTCTGGCTTGGCATGGTGGCCGGTACCGCTGAAAGCGCTCGTCATGTTGAGCCGTTTCTTGCCGCGCTCGGTGCGGGGCGGGCTCGAACCGCTGAAACTCGATCCGGAAATCTTCCACAGAATACTGGGTGGGGCCGTGGCGCCGCGTCCTGCGAACGCCGCCTCCCGCGTCGTGATGGTGTGCGGCAGCCTGTCGCCGGGCGGCGCCGAGCGGCAAGTGATGTATTCAATGCTCGGCCTGAAACGGAAGGGCGAGCCCGTCCAGTTGCTGTGCGACCATCTCACGCCCAATCATCCCTCGCGCTATGATTTCTACCTGCCGGCCCTGCGGGATGCGGGCATCGAAGTGCGGACGATCCGGTCCCGCGCGAGCGGGGATCTCAAGCGGCGGCGTCTCGACCTGCCGAAATCCTTTCGTGATTGCGTCCATGGCCTGCCGCAGGGGCTGGCAGCCGACATCGCCAATCTCTATCTGGAATTTCGCGAACTGAAGCCGCAGATCGTCCATGCCTGGCTGGATTGGAGCAACATCCGCGCCGGGCTGGCGGCGGTGCTCGCCGGCGTGCCGACCGTGATCATCTCGGGCCGAAATCTGAATCCGAGCCATTTCGCGCTCTATCAGCCCTATATGGATCCGGCCTACAAGGCGCTGTGCCGGTTTCCGAACGTCGTCTTTCTCAACAACAGCCGGGCCGGCGCCATCGATTATGCCCGCTGGCTGGAGGTCGAGCCGAGCCGGATCCAGGTCATCCCGAACGGCATCGATTTCGGCGACCGCAAGCGGGCGGAGCCCGCTGTCCGGGCGGCATTTCGGGTGAAGCTCGGCGTCCCGGCCGAAGCTCCCCTGATCGGCGGCATCTTCCGGCTCTATCCCGAGAAGCGGCCGCTGCTCTGGGTCGAGGCGGCGGCGCTGGTGGCGGCGGCGCATCCGGCGGCGCATTTCGTCATCTACGGCCAGGGCATCCTGCTCGAGGAGATCCAAGCGCTGATCGAGGAGTTCGGTCTGGCCGACCGGTTTCATCTCCCCGGCGTCACGGACGACGTGCTGACGGCGCTTTCCGCCATGGATGTGTTCGTCCTGACCTCCTCGGGCGAAGGGCTGCCGAACGTCGTGCTCGAAGCGCAATGGGTCGGCACCGCCGTGGTCGCGGCCGATGCCGGCGGCACACGAGAGGCGCTCGACGAGGGACGGACCGGCTGGATCGTCGAGGAGGCGACGGCCGAGGCGATCGCCCGGCAGATCTCGGCCCTGCTCGACGAGCCGGCGCTGCTCCAGGACTGCATCGAGCGCGGCCCGGCCTTCGTCCGGCGTCAATTCAGCCTCGAACGGATGGTCGCGAGCACGATCGGCGCTTATAGGCATTCGCCTGTAGCACCGATCTTCGATATAGACATCCGCCAAGAGGAAAGCATTTGGGAAGGGTCATGAAGGCAGATACGGTAAGAACCGGCGGACCGGACAGCGCGAGCCCGGCCCAGGCGCGGATGCAATCGTCATCCCTGCGCCAGGCGATCGATGCGGTACTGGTCAGCATCTATATGCTGGGCGTTCTGGGATTGCTGCTCGTCCGGCGGCGTGTCGGGGCCTCGGGCCTGCGCTCCTGGGTCCTGTCGTTCTTCCGCCCGGCGATTCGCTCGTCTCTGGAGCGCATCGAGCCGGAAAACGGCCATTGCTACGTGGCGCCGTGCAGTGTCTTCATCATCTCCGATTCGGACGGTGTCTCGCCGATCGTGCTGCTGGAGGATGGCCAGCCATTGCCGCACGGGCACAGCAGCCACGACGATATCAGGCGTCTCGGCGGCGGCCGGTATTCCCATTGGGGACGGCGCATCTATTTCTCCGCGAGCGACAATTCCGATCCGGCCACCAATGGCCGGCGCTACGTCGCCGTCGAAACCCGGTGGTGACCAGCATGCCGTCTCAAGCCTTGCCGAAAGCGCTGGCGCCCGCCCTCGCCAATCTCTTTGTCGATCCGCGGACGAAGCAGAAGCTGGCCTGGGAGTCCGATCGCCTGGTCGCGGCCAACGGCGCCTCCTTCCCGGTCATCCGGGGGATTCCACGCTTCGTCAGCTCCGACCATTACGTCAATTCCTTCAGCCTGGAATGGAACACCCACAACAACACGCAGCTCGACAGCGTGACCGGCAGCTCCGCCTCGGAAGCGTTCTTCCGCGAGAAGACCGGACTCACGCCCGAGGATGTCAAAGGCCGCGTGGTGCTGGATGCCGGCATCGGGGCCGGTCGCTTCTCCGACATCCTGTCGCGCTGGGGTGCCAATGTCGTGGGCGTCGATCTCAGCTATGCGGTCGAGGCGTCGCACGTCAATTTCATCGAGCGCGAAAATGTCCTGGTCGCCCAGGCCGATATCGGCAATCTGCCGTTCGCGCCCGAGACCTTCGACATCATCGTCTCGATCGGCGTGCTGCATCACACGCCCAACACCGAGAAGTATTTCAAGGCGCTGGTGCCCCTGCTGAAGCGTGGCGGCCGGATCTCGATCTGGGTCTATCCCAAGGTCGGCGACTACATCACCCGGAACGAGTGGATTCCGTACACCTCGCGCATCCCCAGCAAGATGTTCTATTCCTGGTGCCGCTGGTTCGTGCCGTTCGCACTCAACCAGCGCGACCGCCGCTGGGTGCAGATCGTCCGCAAGCTGTTCCCGTTCAGCGACCAGGGGCTTGGCATGGAGAACGATATCCTGGATACGTTCGACGGCTATTCGCCGACCTATCACGGCATCCATTCGCCGGAAGAGGTGGTCGGCTGGTTCGAGCAGACGGGGCTGCGCGATGTCCAGGCGCTGCCCTATCTCACCGCGGTCACCGGCGTTAAGTAGGAAGCACGCGGCTCAGCTCTTCGTTGCCGTCAGCATCCGCAGCCGTCCGAACACGCCTGCGGGTGCGGTCTCCTTCACCTCGAGCCCGGTTTCCGACACGAAACGGTCGAGCGGGAAGTAGGGCTCGAACCCGAGCGATCCGGCGAAGCGCGTAAGCTGGCGCCGGAGGGGCGCGCCGAACCGGCTCGGGCTGGAGAAATGATTGACCAGCACGATCTTGCCGCCGGGCTTGCAGACGCGGCGAAGCTCGGCGCCGAAATGCTGTAGGTTCTGCACGGTCGAGGCGACGAAGAGCGCCAGCACGACATCGAAGCTGTCGTCGGCGAAGCCCATATCCTCGGCATTCATCAGCATGAGTCGGCAGCGCCCGCCCAGCGCCAGCCGGGCGGCCCGCTCCCGCGCCTTGGCGAGCATCTCTTCGGAGATATCGACGCCGGTGATCTGGGCATCCGGGCGATAATAGGGCAGCGACAGGCCGGTCCCGACGCCGATTTCGAGCAGCTTCTGCGCGGGACCGTCATTGGCGTGCCGGACGGCGCGGCGGCGCGCGCGCTGCAGCAGCGGTCCGAACAGAACATCGTAGGCCGGCGCATAGTCGCGATAGGCTTGCTGCGTTTCAGCCAAGGATACCATGGCGAGACCCGATCGAAATTGGCATGACGATATGACGCCAACCTGTCGCGGCGCCGCAAGTTCCGGGTAGCGGGAAAGGCTGCCGTGCCCCTCATCGCCGCGACGAGGTTGTTGACGATATCGGAGCCGCGTGCGCTGAAATCACGTCCCGCCAACCGGCGATTTCGCTACGCGCGATTAGCGAAGGCCAAAATTCGCCCCTCCTTCGCGACGATTTGCCCGGGATATTCTTCGGAACATATCGCTACGCGCGGCGATAGAGTTGCGGGGCCGCATGCCATACGGCTCGGTACAGATTCCAGTGAGGGGAGTAATGAGCATGATCGGAAAACGGCGCGTGCTATCGGTGGACGGCCTGGCGGCGTCCCTGTGCGCCCTGAGCCTCGGCTTGGCGCTGGCTCCGTCCGATGCGCAGGCCCAGGCGGCGCAGCCGGCCGGGGCGGCGGGCTGTGCGGCGGATAATGGCGGCATCACGCTGTCGCCCGGCTTCTGCGCTTCGGTCTTCGCCGACAATATCGGCCATGCGCGCCATCTGGTGGTGGCGCCCAACGGCGTCGTCTATGTGAATACCTGGAGCGGCCGCTACTACCACAACGACACGCCGCCGGCCGGCGGCTTCCTGGTGGCGCTGCAGGACACCAAGGGCACGGGCAAGGCCGACAGCATCCAGCGCTTCGGCGACGGCACGGCCGAGGGCAGCGCCGGCGGTACCGGCATCGCGCTCTACAACGGCGCTATCTACGCCGAGATGAACGACAAGATCGTGCGCTACACGCTGCCGGCGGGCGCCACCGTGCCGCCCGGCAAGCCCGATGTCATCGTCTCGGGCATGCCGCTGACCGGCGACCACCCGATGCATCCCTTCGTGATCGACGGCAAGGGCGAGATCTTCGTCGATCTCGGTTCAGCCACCAACGCCTGCGAGGTGCAGAACCGGATGCCGCTCTCGCCCGGCAACAAGCCCTGCACGGAGCTGCAGACGCGCGGCGGGACCTGGCGCTACGACGCCAACAAGACCGGACAGAAATTCTCCCCGGCCGAGCGCTATGCCACCGGCATCCGCAATGGCGAGGGCTTCGCCTTCGATTCCGCCGGCCGCCTCTTCGTCACGCAGCATGGCCGCGACCAGCTCTCGCAGAACTGGATCAAGCTCTACAAGCCCAACGAAGGCCCTGAGCTCCCGGCCGAGGAGATCGTCGAGCTGAAGCAGGGCGGCGATTATGGTTGGCCCGAATGCTATTTCGACGGCAACCAGAAGAAGCTGGTGCTGGCGCCGGAATATGGCGGCGACGGCGGCAAGAAGGTCGGCGAATGCGCGCAGAAGACGCCGCCCGTCGCGTTCTTCCCGGCGCATTGGGCGCCCAACGACATGATGATCTATAATGGCGACAAGCTGCCGGCACCCTATCGCGGCGGCGCCTTCGTCGCCTTCCACGGCTCGTGGAACCGCGCGCCGGCACCGCAGGGCGGCTACAACATCGTTTATCAGCCGCTCGCGGACGGGAAGGCGTCGGGCAATTACATCGTCTTCGCCGACGGTTTCGCCGGTAAGGTCAAGGAGCCGGGCCAGGCCGCCTTCCGCCCGACCGGGCTTGCTGCCGGGCCGGATGGGGCGATCTATATCGCCGACGATGTCCATGGCCGGATCTGGCGCGTCGTCGCCACTGGTGCCGGCGATGCGAACACGTTGGCGCCGGCGCCCTCGCCCAAGGCCGGCACCGTCGCCGGCGACATCCAGCCGCCGGAGGGGACGCACCCCGACGCCGGCCGCCAGACCGCCTCGCTGACGCCGCCCAAGGGCGCCACCAAGGAGCAGGTCGAGCTGGGCGACCGCATCTTCCATGGCGAGGTCAGCGACGGCACTTGCGGCGGCTGCCACGGCTCGAACGCCAAGGGCACGCCGGTCGGCCCAGACCTCACCGCCGGCAAATGGGCCTGGAGCGACGGCAGCCTGCAGGGCCTCACCAAGACCATCACCCAAGGCGTCGCCAAGCCCAAGGAGTTCACCGGCGCCATGCCGCCGCTGGGCGGCGCGCCGCTGTCGAAGACCGATGTCGCCGCGGTCGCCGCCTATGTCTGGGCGGTCGGGCATCAGGGCCAATAGCACGCAAGCACGTGGCGATCGTCAGCGCAGCATCGCGTGCCGCGCTTCGACGATCGCCACGAAGGCGCTCACCGCCGGTGCCAGCGACCGCGTGTGGACCAGGCTCATGGCCGCACGCGGCGCATCGCCCTCGATCGGGCGGTAAGTGACGCCCGGCGCCGACAGATGCTGCATCGAGGCCGGCACGATCGAGATGCCGATGCCGGCCGCGACCAGGGTCACGGTCGAGCCCATCTGTGGAGCCTCCTGACCGACGCGCGGGCTGAAGCCCGCCGCCTGGCACGCGCCGACGATATCGTCATAGAGCGCGCGGCCGTTGCGGCGCGGATAGAGAATGAACAGCTCCTCGGCCAGATCGGCGAGCGCCACGCGATCCCCTCCGGCGAGCGGGTGGTCGGCCGGCAGCGCCACCAGCATCTCCTCCCGGAACAGCGGCATGGCGGCGAGGTCGCCGGCCTCGCCCGGCACCGGCCGGATGAAGGCGACATTGAGCCGCTCCGCCGGGAAGAGCGCGATGAGCCGCGCCGTCGTCTCCTCGATCAGCTCCAGCCGGACATCCGGATAGGCCTGGCGATAATCGCGGATGACGCCGGTGACGAAGGGGTGGAACGAGGCCGACGAGGTGAAGCCGATGCGGATGACGCCAAGCTCGCCGCGCGCCGCCCGGCGGGCATTCTCCAGCGCCTCGTCGGCCTGCCGCAGGATGGTCCGGCCGTCCTGAAGCAGCCGCTCGCCGGCTTCGGTCAGCGCCACGCCATGCGGCAGCCGGACGAACAAAGGCGCCCCGATCTCGGTTTCCAGCTGCTTGATCTGCTGGCTCAAGGGCGGCTGGCTGATGCCGAGCCGAGCGGCCGCGCGGGTGAAGTGCCGCTCCTCGGCGACCGCGAGGAAGTAGCGGAGATGACGCAGCTCCATATCTTCTCCGAATGACGTTGCATGGTTTTATATATTGGACGGATGGGCGTCGGCTCGTGAAACTACGTCGACGAGCCGGAGAACAACCGGCCGCGAAGGGAGGAAGGATCGATGGCCGAGCGCGGCAAGCCGCTCGACGGGCTGCTGGTGGTGGCGCTGGAGCAGGCGGTCGCAGCACCCTATTGCAGCTCACGCCTTGCGGATGCTGGGGCGCGCGTCATCAAGATCGAGCGGTCGGAGGGCGATTTCGCCCGTGGCTACGACGCTTCGGTCAACGGCCTTTCCAGCTATTTCGTCTGGCTCAATCGCGGCAAGCAGAGCCTGGTCGCCGACATCAAGGATCCGGCCGACGCGAGTCTCCTGCATCGCATCCTGGCGGGGGCCGATGTCTTCATCCAGAATCTGGCGCCGGGTGCCGCCGCCCGCGCCGGCTTCGGCTCCGAGGCGCTGCGCCGGCTCTACCCGCGCCTCACCACCGTCGACATCTCGGGCTACGGTTCGGGCAATCCCTATACCGAGATGAAGGCCTATGATCTGCTGGTCCAGGCCGAAAGCGGCCTCGCCTCGATCACCGGCCATCCGGCCGGCCCCGGCCGGGTCGGCGTCTCGGTCTGCGACGTGGCCTGCGGCATGGCCGCCCATTCCGCCGTGCTCGAGGCGCTGATCGGGCGCGCGCGCACCGGCGAGGGCAGCCGGCTCGAGGTCAGCCTGTTCGACGGCATGGCCGATTGGATGAACGTGCCGCTGCTCTATTACGAAGGCACCGGCAAGGCGGTCGAGCGCATCGGCCTGGCCCATCCCTCGATCTGCCCCTATGGCGCATTTGCGACCGAAGACGGCCGGCTGGTGCTGATCTCGATCCAGAACGAGCGGGAGTGGGCGAATTTCTGCACCATGGTGCTGGGCGAGCCGGATCTGCCCAAGCGCCCCGGCTATGAGAGCAACAATGCCCGCGTCGCCCATCGCGCCGAGGTCGACGGGCGTGTCGCCCGCGCTTTCGCCGCCATGAGCCGCGACGAGGCGGCGAAGCGGCTCGGTGCCGCGCGCACTGCCTATGGCTTCGTCAACGGGCTGGCCGAGCTCGCCACGCATCCGGCCCTCCGGCGCGCCGCGGTCGAGACCGAGAACGGCATCGCCTCGATCATCGCCCCGCCGGCGATCCGCAACGGCGAACCGCCGATGCTTGGCCGGGTGCCGTCGATCGGCGAGCATGACCGGGCCATTCGCGCGGAATTCGCGGCATGAGCGCCCCCATCACCGAGGAGGATCTGATCGCCAGCGTCGCCGACGCGCTGCAATTCATCTCCTACTATCACCCGGCCGATTACATCCGGAATCTGGCGGAGAGCTATCGGCGCGAGGAAAGTCCGGCCGCGCGCAATGCGATCGCCCAGATCCTGGCCAATTCGCGCATGGCCGCGTTCGGCCGGCGGCCGATCTGTCAGGATACCGGCGTCGCCCATGTCTTCATGAAGATCGGCATGGGCGCGCGCTTCGCCACCGACCGGCCGCTCGACGAGTTGGTGAACGAGGGCGTGCGCCGCGCCTGGACCTATGCGGGCAATCCGCTGCGCGCCTCGATGGTTGGCGATCCGCTGTTCGACCGGCGCAACACGCGCGACAATACGCCGGCCATGCTCCACATCGAGATGGTGGCGGGCGACAAGGTCGAAATGCATGTCGCCTCCAAGGGCGGCGGCTCCGAGAACAAGGCGCGCTTCACCGTGCTGGAGCCCAGCGACTCCGTCGTCGATTGGGTGCTGCGCACGATCGAGACGCTGGGCGCCGGCTGGTGCCCGCCGGGCCTGATCGGGCTCGGTGTCGGCGGCAGCGCCGAGCGCGCGCTGCTGATGGCGAAGCAGTCGCTGCTCGATCCGATCGACATGACCGAGCTCAAGGCGCGGGGACCCACCTCGAAGCTCGAGGAGATGCGGATCGAGCTTTTCGACAAGATCAACGCGCTCGGCATCGGCGCCCAAGGGCTGGGCGGGCTCACCACGGTGCTCGACGTCAAGATCCATACCTTCCCGACCCATGCCGCCTCGCTGCCGGTCGGGCTCATCCCGCAATGCGCCGCCGACCGGCATGTGCATTTCACTCTGGACGGTTCCGGCCCGGCGGAGTTCGTGCCGCCCAGCCTCGATCTCTGGCCGGAAATCTCGCTCGACGGCATGGCCGCGGGCGCGCGGCGCGTCGATCTCGACCGGCTGACACGGGCCGAGGTCGCCGGCTGGCGGGCGGGCGAGACGCTGCTGCTCTCGGGCAAGCTCCTGACCGGGCGCGACGCCGCCCATCTTCGGATGACGCGCATGCTGGCGGCGGGCGAGCCCCTACCGGTCGATTTCCGCGACCGGGCGATCTACTATGTCGGCCCGGTCGATGCCGTCGGCGACGAGGCGGTCGGTCCCGCCGGACCGACCACGGCCACCCGCATGGATCGCTTCACCGAGGCCATGCTGGCCCAGACCGGGCTCCTGGTCATGATCGGCAAGGCCGAGCGCGGACCGGCCGCGATCGATTCCATCCGCGCGCACGGCGCCGCCTACCTCATCGCGGTCGGCGGTGCCGCCTATCTCGTTTCGAAGGCGATCCGATCCGCGCGCGTGCTCGCCTTCGAAGATCTGGGCATGGAAGCGATCCACGAGTTTGAAGTGGTCGACATGCCCGTGACCGTCGCCGTCGATGCCGAAGGCACCTCGGTCCACCGCACCGGGCCGGCGCGATGGCGATCAAATATAGAAAGCCGATGATGGACAGCGCCGATCCCTATGCCGAAATCCGCCAGGCCGTGGCCAAGCTGTGCGCCCGCTTCCCAGGCGATTATTGGCGCAAGCTCGACCGCACCATGTCCTATCCGGCGGAATTCGTGCAGGCACTGACCGAGGCGGGCTATCTCTCGGTCCTGATCCCCGAGGAATATGGCGGCGCCGGGCTGCCGCTCTCGGCGGCGGCGGCGATCCTGGAGACGGTACAGCATAGCGGCGGCAACGGCGCTGCCTGCCACGCCCAGATGTACACGATGGGCACGGTGCTCCGGCACGGCAGCGACGCGCAGAAGGCGGCCTACCTGCCCAAGGTCGCGACCGGCGAGCTGCGGCTCCAGGCCTTCGGCGTCACCGAGCCGACGAGCGGCACCGACACGACGGCGCTGCGCACCGTGGCCCGTCGCGAGGGCGACAAATACATCGTCAACGGCCAGAAGATCTGGACCAGCCGGGCCGAATATTCCGACCTGATGCTGCTGCTCGCCCGCACCACGCCGCGCGACCAGGTGGCGAAGAAGACCGAAGGGCTCTCGACCTTCCTGGTCGATATGCGCGCGGCCTTGGGCCATGGCCTCACCATTCGGCCGATCCGCACGATGATGAACCACAATAGCTGCGAGATCTTCTTCGACAATATGGAGATCCCGGCCGAGAATCTGATCGGCGAGGAGGGCAACGGCTTCCGCTACATCCTCTCGGGCATGAATGCCGAGCGCATCCTGATCGCGTCGGAATGCGTGGGCGATGCCAAATGGTTTCTCGACAAGGCCTCGGCCTACGCCAAGGAGCGCGTGGTGTTCGATCGGCCGATCGGGCGCAACCAGGGTGTTCAGTTCCCGATCGCCAGGGCCTATGCCAATATGCGCGCCGCCGAGCTCATGGTGCGCGAGGCGCTCCGCCTTTACGAAGGCGGCGCCAATCCGGGGGCGGAGGCGAACATGGCGAAGCTGCTGGCCGCCGACGCCTCCTTCGAGGCGGCCAATGCCTGCATCCAGACCCATGGCGGCTTCGGCTTCGCCGAGGAATACGATATCGAGCGCAAGTTCCGCGAGACCCGGCTCTATCAGGTGGCGCCGATCTCGACCAACCTGATCCTCTCCTACCTGGCCGAGCATGTGCTCGGCCTGCCGCGTTCCTACTGAGGCCGCGCGTGACGATCGATATCGCCGCGCTCCAGCCCTGGATCGGCCGCGCCATGGAGGCGGAGGATCTGGTGACGCCGCGCCTCCTCGCCGAATACCGCGCGACGCTCGCGCCGCATCTGGCCCCGGTGGCGGACGGCGAGGCGCCGCTCGCCTTCCATTGGTGCCTGGCGCCGGCGATCGCGCCCATGCATTCGCTCGGCCCCGACGGCCATCCGGCGCGCGGCGAGTTCCTGCCGCCGGTGCCGCTGCCGCGCCGCATGTGGGCCGGCGGCAGGATCGAGACGCGCGGGCCGCTGCGCGTCGGCGACCGCGTCATCCGCCGCTCGGTCATCGCCGACATCAAGGTCAAGGAGGGGCGCACCGGCACGCTCTGCTTCGTCTCGGTCGATCACGATTATCTGACCGAACGCGGATCGGCCTTGAGCGAACGGCACGATATCGTCTATCGGGATGTCGGCAGCGCGGCACCACCCTCGGACGAAATACCGGAGCCGCGCGAAGCCGATCTGACCTGGGAAGTGGCGGCGACGCCGACACTGCTCTTCCGCTATTCGGCGATGACCTTCAACGGCCATCGCATCCATTACGATCTGCCCTACGTCACCGGCACCGAAGGCTATGAGGGGCTGATCGTGCACGGGCCGATGCAGGCGAGCCTGCTGTTCAATCTCGCCGCCACGCTCGGCGGCAAAGTGCCTGAAGAGTTCCGTTATCGCGGCGTGTCGCCTCTGTTCGCGGACCAGGTTTTCGCCGTCCGGGGCATCCGGCGGCCGGATGGCGGCATCGGGTGTTGGACCGAGAATGCGGCCGGGCGCATCTGCATGGAGGCGGAGAGCCGGTAAGAGCCAAGCAAGCAATCAAACCTTGGGGAGGGGACAAATGAAGAATATTTTGGCAGCAAGCATCTTGAGCGCCGTCATGGCGCTGGTCGCGACGCCGCAATCGGCGCGCGCGGACGATCCGATCGTGATCAAGTTCAGCCATGTCGTGGCGCCGGACACGCCCAAGGGCAAGGGCGCCGACAAGTTCAAGGAACTGGCCGAGAAATACACGGACGGCAAGGTCAGGATCGAGGTCTATCCCAACTCCCAGCTCTACAAGGACAAGGAAGAGGTCGAGGCGCTGCAGCTCGGCGCGGTCCAGATGCTGGCGCCGTCGCTCGCCAAGTTCGGCCCGCTCGGCGTCAAGGAATTCGAGGTCTTCGACCTGCCCTACATCCTGCCCGACAAGCCCGCCCTCCGCCGCGTGACCGACGGCGCGCTCGGCAAGAGCCTGTTCGACAAGCTTCAGACCAAGGGTATCACCGGCCTCGCTTACTGGGACAACGGCTTCAAGGTCATGAGCGCCAACAAGCCGCTCAAGATGCCGGCCGATTTCCAGGGGCTGAAGATGCGCATCCAATCCTCCAAGGTGTTGGAGGCGCAGTTCAAGGCGCTGGGAGCCCTGCCGCAGGTGCTGCCTTTCTCCGATGTCTACCAGGCGCTGCAGACGGGCGTGGTCGACGGCTCGGAGAACACGCCGTCCAACATGTATACGCAGAAGCATTTCGAGGTGCAGAAGTACGGCACGATCTCGAATCACGGCTATATCGGGTATGCCGTCATCGTGAACAAGAAATTCTGGGACGGGCTGCCGGCCGATATCCGCGGCCAGCTGGAAAAGGCGATGGCCGACGCCACCGCCTACACCAACGAGCTGTCGCAGAAGGAGAATGACGATGCGCTGGCGGCGATGAAGGCGTCCGGCCGGATCACCTTCATCGAGCTCACCGCCAAGGAGAAGGCGGCCTGGGAGAAGGCGCTCGAGCCGGTCACGGCCGAGATGACCCCGCGTATCGGCAAGGACACGATCGACGCCTTCAAGAAGGCGGCGGCCGGCACGCCCTGATCCGTTCCGCTCGGCCCCATAGCAGCCCGGCCGGATCGATCCGGCCGGGCCGATCCCATACCGCGTTGGCGGAAGGCACCAGATGCTCCTTCGGATTCTCGACCGGCTCGAAGAAATATTGATCGCCTTCATGATCGGCGGGGCGACGCTGGTCATCTTCCTGGCCGTGGTCCAGCGCTTCGCGGCGGGCATTCCGCTGCTCTATCCGGTCGCCAGCCAGATCGATATGTCCTGGGCGCAGGAGCTGTGCATCTTCATGTTCATCTGGATGGCGAAGTTCGGCGCAGCCTACGGTGTCCGGACCGGCATCCATGTCGGCGTCGATGTCATGGTGAACAGGCTGCCGGCGCGCGGGCAGAAGAGCGTGGTCCTGTTCGGGCTCTTCTGCGGCGCGCTCTTCACCGGCGTCATCGGTACCATGGGCGCCACCTTCGTCTACGGCCTCATGGGCACCGACCAGACCACGCCCGACCTCGAATGGCCGAGCTGGATGGTCTATCTGTGCATTCCGCTCGGCTCCTACCTGATGTGCTTCCGCTTCCTGCAGGTGGCCTATCACTATGTGCGCACCGGCGAGCTGCCGCATCATGACGCCGCCCATGTCGAAGGCCTGCCGGAGCCGGGCGACCCGTCGGTGATTCATGCGCTCGGCCGAGGCGACCAGCTATGACCGCCGCCATCATCTTCGGCCTGCTGCTGGCGCTGATGCTGACCGGCATGCCGATCTCGATCGCGCTCGGCCTGACGGTGCTGACCTTCCTCTTCACCATGACCCAGGTGCCGATCGAGAGCGTCGGCCTGAAGCTCTTCACCGGCCTCGACAATTTCTCGATCATGGCGATCCCGTTCTTCATCCTGGCCGGGACATTCCTGACGCGCGGCGGGGTGGCGCGGCGCATGGTCGCCTTCACCTCCTCGCTGGTCGGCCATTGGCCGGGCGGGCTCGGCCTGGCCGGCGTCGCGGCCTCCGCCCTCTTCGCCGCCGTCTCGGGATCGAGCGTCGCCACGGTGGTCGCGATCGGTTCGATCATGCTGCCGGCCATGGTCGAGCAGGGCTATCCCAAGCGCTTCGGCGCCGGCGTCATCACCACCTCGGGCGCGCTCGGCATCCTCTTGCCGCCCTCGATCATCCTGGTGCTGTTCGGCGTCTCGACCAACACTTCGATCGGCGCGCTGTTCATGGCCGGCGTCGTGCCCGGCATCCTGCTGGCGCTGCTCATGACCGGCCTGACGCTGATCATCGCCTGGCGGCGCGGCTATCCGCGCATGAAGCCGGCGAGCTGGGGCGAGCGCTGGCACGCCTTCCGCGAATCCGTCTGGGGCCTGTCGCTCATCGGCATCGTGCTGGGCGGCATCTATGGCGGCATCTTCACGCCGACCGAGGCGGCGGCGATCGCGGCCGTCTACGCCTTCACCATCGCCGTCTTCGTCTATCGCGACCTGCCGCTCCGGGACGTGCCCAAGGCGCTCTTGAGCGCCGCCAACACCAGCTCGATGCTGCTCTACATCATCACCAACGCGGTGCTGTTCTCGTTCCTGATGACCAACGAGCATATCCCGCAGAGCATGGCCGCCTGGATCGTGGCCCAGCATTTCAATGTCTGGACCTTCCTGCTCGTCGTCAACATCGTGCTGCTGGCCGCCGGCAACGTCATGGAGCCGACCTCGATCCTGCTGATCATGGCGCCGATCCTGTTCCCGATCGCGACCAGCCTCGGCGTCGATCCGATCCATTTCGGTATCCTGATGGCGGTCAATATGGAGGTCGGGCTGTGCCACCCGCCGGTCGGGCTCAACCTCTATGTCGCCTCCGGCATCGCGCGCATGGGCATTTCCGAGCTCACCGTCGCCGTGCTGCCCTGGCTCGCGGTGATGCTGCTCTTCCTGCTGCTCATCACCTACGTGCCGTCCATCTCGGTCTGGCTGCCGCATCTGCTGAAGATGTGAGCCCGGCCCGCAACCAAGCGAGAAGAGCATGCCGATCCTCGACGAGACCGACGCCTATCCGATCGCCAAGCATCTCGACCGCCTGTCGGCGCTGGTGCCGCTCCCTGGCCGCCGCATCCTCGATGTCGGCTGCGGCGACGGCGCGCTCGTCCGCGCGCTCACCCGCAAGGGCGCTCACGTCACCGGCATCGAGATCGACGCCCGCGCGCTGGCGCCGGCGCTCGCGGCCGAGCCGGTCGGCGACGAGCGCTATCTCGAAGGCCGGGCCGAGGCGCTGCCGCTGCCTAGCGCCTCGATCGATGTCGTCGTCTTCTTCAACAGCCTGCATCACGTGCCGATGCCGCTGCTCGACGCGGCACTCCGCGAGGCCGCGCGCGTGCTGGTGCCGGGCGGCACGCTCTTCGTGCTGGAGCCGATCGCCGCCGGCCCCTATTTCGATCTCACCCGCGTGGTCGAGGACGAGACCCAGGTGCGCGCCGCCGCCTACAAGGCGCTCGCCAACGCCCCGGCCCATGGCCTCGCGGCCGGGCCCGAGGAAGTCTATCGCAACCCGCTCACCCTCAAGGATTTCGCCCAGTTCGAAGCGCGCATGGTCGCGGTCGATCCGAGCCGCAGCGATGCGCTGGCCGAGCAGCGCGAGACGCTGCAGCAGGCCTTTGCCGCGAACGCCGAGCGGGTCGAGGATGGCTATCGCTTCTACCAGCCGTCGCGGATCAATCTGTTCGGTAAGAGTTGATCAGTCCCGCATCACCCATCGGCGCCCGAGCGCGATCGGCACGCCGAACTGAAGAGATGCACGGCAAGGCTGGTGGCAAAGATGACCGGATCCAATCAGTCCGGTCCCGTGCCGGCGACATCGAGCGGGTTTCATGCGGCAATTCGAGATCAAGGCTGATACTTCAAGACGGTCGTCGTTGAGTTCATCGCTGAAAACGTTAGCCAGACGATGGAAGATCGAGTGTCCAGCTGAGGAAACGTGTGGGCTAATTGCGACAACTAGATGGAAAGCACAGGAACGTACCACGATTATCCAGCGTGATCTGCACATCGTCTCTGGTCATGACAGTAGTGGTTATCCAGCCCGATGGTCTTACTATCGATAGTAGGTAGCTCGGTCCCTCGCCGTCCCAGTGATAGGTAACCGTTGGATCATCGCTATCGAGATGCCTGTCGGTGATCTTTCCTAAAGATCCGGCTGCCTTCTGAACTTCCGCCAAGGTCTGAAGGCCGCGCAGTTTCTGCGCAAATCGTAGAGAAAATTGGACCTTCGAATACGGTTGATCCGGATCAGATGGATTCCACGACTTCGCCGAGGGATTAGGTTGCTTCGCTATCGTTTCAATCGCGGTCGAGCTGCTTGGCTGAAGCGCCAAGTAGGCCACGGACGCGACGGAGAGCATGATAAGGCCGACGATCACAAGTAAGCAGCCGCCGGCCATCATACCGATGCTAGTACCAACGCTTTGCTTGCGAACGAGCCCGCAATGCGGACAAGTCACCGCCTTACTGCTTATCTCTTTACCGCATTCCCGGCAGGTGACGATCGTCAAGTCTCTCTCCGCTCATAGTTGCGGAAGAGTATGTCGTACAATTATGCAGATCTCAAATGTGCTGCGCCCGGCATTCCGCGGAGAAGCCTGCAAATCACACCGCCAGATAGCGCCGGATCGCCTCGTCGTCGAGCGCGCCGCGGTCGCCCGACAGCACGACCTCGCCCCGCTCCATGACGGCGAAGCGGTCGGCCAGCTCGCGGGCGAAGTCGAGATATTGCTCGACCAGCAGGATCGCCATGTCGCCCCGCGCCGCCAGCAGGGTGATGACCCGGCCGATCTCCTTGATGATCGAGGGCTGGATGCCTTCCGTCGGCTCGTCCAGCACCAGGCAGTGCGGCCGGGTCACGAGCGCCCGGGCGATGGCGAGCTGCTGCTGCTGACCGCCGGAAAGATCGCCGCCGCGCCGGTTCAGCATCCTTTCCAGCACGGGGAACAGCTCGAAGATCTCGGGCGGGATGGTCTTCGGGCCTTTGACCGCGGCGAGGCCGGTCTTGAGGTTCTCCAGCACGGTCAGACGCGGGAAGATCTCGCGGCCCTGCGGCACCAGCGCCAGGCCGCGCCGCGCGCGCTGATGGGTGGCGAGGGTGCTGATCTCGCTGCCGTCCCACGAGATCCTGCCGGCGGCGATCGGCTGCAGCCCGAAGATCGCGCGCAGCAGGCTGGTCTTGCCGACGCCGTTGCGGCCCAAGACGCAGGTCACCTCGCCCTTGCGCGCGGTCAGGCTGACCCGGCGCAGGATCTGGCTGGCGCCGTAGAAGAGATCGATGCCGTCGAGCTGCAGCATGGTCACCGCCCCAGATAGACTTCGATGACGCGCGGATCGTCCTGGACCGCATCGAGCGAGCCCTCGGCCAGGACCGAGCCCTCATGCAGCACCGTCACTTTCGAGCCCAAGCTGCGCACGAAGCCCATATCGTGCTCGACCACGATGATGGTCCGGTCGCGCGCGAGCTCCGTGATGAGGTCGGCGGTGGCGGCGGTCTCGGCATCGGTCATGCCGGCGACCGGCTCGTCGAGCAGGATCAGGCGCGGATCGTGGATCAGCAGCATGCCGATCTCCAGCCACTGCTTCTGGCCATGGCTCAAGAAGCCGGCGAGGTCGCGCCGCCGATGGGCGAGGCCGATTTGCTCCAGAATGGCGTCGAGCCGCCCTTCCTGCTCGGTGGTCAGGCGGTGGAACAGCGTGCGCCGGATCGAGCGCTCGTCCTTCAGCGCCAGCTCCAGATTCTCCTCGACCGTCAGCATCTCGAACACGGTCGGCTTCTGGAATTTGCGGCCGATGCCGAGATTGGCGATCGCCGGCTCGTCGAGGCGGGTGAGGTCGTGCCTGCCCTCGAACATCGCCGTGCCCTGGTCCGGCCGGGTCTTGCCGGTGATGACATCCATCATGGTGGTCTTGCCGGCGCCGTTCGGGCCGATGATGGTTCTGAGCTCGCCCGGCTCGATCACCAGTGACAGTGCGTTCAGCGCCTTGAAGCCGTCGAAGCTGACGGTGACGCCGTCGAGATAGAGCTGGGCGGAGGAGAGCGCGGCGGCATCAGTCATGGGCGACGCTCTCCACCGCTTCGAGCCGGCGGCGGCGCGACCAGGCCGGCCGGCGCATCAGGCCGAGCACGCCCTTGGGCATCAGCAGCGTGACCAGGATGAAGAGCGCGCCCAGCACGAACAGCCACAGCTCGGGCGCGGCTCCGGTCAGCCAGGTCTTGCCGACATTGACCAGCAGCGCTCCGAGCACCGCGCCCACGAGCGTGCCGCGCCCGCCGACCGCGACCCAGATGGCGAGCTCGATCGAGTTGGCGGGTGAGAATTCGCTCGGATTGATGATGCCGACCTGCGGCACATAGAGCGCGCCGGCGAGCCCGCACAGCATGGCCGAGAAGGTGAAGACGAAGAGCTTGGCGCCAGTGGTCGAGTATCCCAGGAAGCGCACGCGGCTCTCGGCGTCGCGGATCGCCGAGAGCACCCGGCCGAACCGGCTCGCGACGATAAAGCGGCAGAGGAGGAAGGTGCCGCCGAGCGCCAAAGCCGTCGCGATGTAGAGGCCGAGACGCGTCCCCGGCGCCTGGATCTCGAAGCCCAGTATTTCCTTGAAGTCGGTCAGGCCGTTATTGCCGCCGAAGCCCATATCGTTGCGGAAGAAGGCGAGCATCAGCGCATAGGTCAGCGCCTGGGTAATGATCGAGAGATAGACGCCGGTGACCCGGCTGCGAAACGCGAACCAGCCGAAGAGGGCGGCTAAGAGGCCCGGCACGGCCAGCGCCATCAGCCCCGCATAGGCGAAATTCTGGAAGCCCCACCAGGGCAGCGGCAGCTCCGACCAGTTGAGGAACACCATGAAGTCCGGCAGCTCGGCGTTGCCGTAGACGCCGCGCGTGCCGATCTGGCGCATGAGATACATGCCGATGCAGTAGCCGCCGAGGCCGAAGAAGGCGCCGTGGCCGAGGCTGAGGATGCCGGCATAGCCCCAGACCAGGTCGAGCGCCAAGGCCAGGATGGCGAAGGCGAGATATTTGCCGAACAGCGGCACCAGATAGGCCGGCAGGCGCCAGCCCGACTCCTCGGCCGGCAGCAGGGCGAAGGCCGGGATGACCGCCAGCGCCAAGAGGGCGGCCAATGCAAATCCCGCCCAGCCCGCGCGGCTCAGAAGCGGCGTCTGCTGCATGCTCACGCCTCCACCGACCGGCCCTTGAGCGCGAACAGCCCGCGCGGCCGGAACTGGATGAAGATGATGATGCCGACCAGCACCAGGATCTTGCCGAGCACGGCGCCGGCGAAGGGCTCCAGGAACTTGTTGAGGATGCCGAGCCCCATGGCGCCGGTCAGCGTGCCGACCAGGCTGCCGACGCCGCCGAAGACCACGACCATGAAGCTGTCGATGATGTAGCTGGTGCCGAGATTGGGGCTGACATTGCCGATCTGACTCAGCGCCACGCCCGCGATGCCGGCGATGCCCGATCCGAGCCCGAAGGTCAGCGCGTCGACCCAATCGGTCGGGATGCCCATGACCGAGGCCATCTTCCGGTTCTGGGTGACCGCGCGCATATGAAGGCCGAGGCTGGTGCGCTGCAGCAGCAGGACCAGGAGTCCCAGCACGACGAAGCTGAAGCCGATGATGACGACCCGGTTCCAGGTCACGGTGAAGCCGCCCAAGATCTCGAAGCCGCCGGTCATCCAGCTCGGATTGGCGACCTCCTTGTTGGGCGCGCCGAAGATGGTGCGCACCGCCTGCTGCAGCATCAGGCTGATGCCCCAGGTGGCGAGCAGCGTCTCCAGCGGCCGGCCATAGAGGAAGCGGATGATGCCGCGTTCGAGCGCCACGCCGATGAGACCGGTGACCAGGAAGGCGGCCGGCACCGACAGGACCAGATAGAGATCGAACCAGCCGGGCGGCGCCACGGTGCGAAAGATCTGCTGGACGACATAGGTCGTGTAGGCGCCGAGCATGATCATCTCGCCATGGGCCATGTTGATGACGCCCATGACGCCGAAGGTGATGGCGAGCCCGATCGCCGCCAGCAGCAGGACCGAGCCCAGGCTCAGCCCCTGGAACAGGTTGACGCCGATATCGATGAGCGCCAGCTCGCGCTCGATACCCGTGAGCGCCGATTTCGCCGCTGCCGTGACCTTGGGATCGGCGCTGGGCTCGGCCGCGACCGCGCCCAGCAGCCGGCGCACCTCGGGATCGGAAGATTTCGCCAGTTCCTCGATGGCGGCGAGCCGGACGGCCGTGTCGGCGGTCTGCAGCCGCGACGCCGCGAGCGCCAGGGCGATGGCACTCTTCACGCCCGCATCCTGCTCGGCGGCGAGCGCCTTCTCCAGCGCCGGCGCCGCCTCGGCGCTCGGACGGCGCAGCGCCTCGCCGGCGGCGGACAGCCGGTCCGCCGGATTGGTGCTGAAGAGCGTCAGATGCGACAGCGCCTCGTCGATGAGGCCGCGCAGCCGGTTATTGACCCGAATACGCGCGGGTTCGTCCGCCGACACGGCGACCTGGCTGCTCAGCGCGTCGGTATAATGGCCGGTCTCGTCCTCGATCAGCACATGCTGTGCGGGATCGACGACCAATCGCCCCTCGCTCAGCGCCTTCAGGATCGGGATCGCACGCGGATCGCCGGCGGTGCCGAGCGTCGCGATGGCGGCGGCCTTGTCCTCGAACCCGTCGCTCGCGAGTGCCGCCACCGGAGCGGAGAGGTCGGCCGCCCGCGCCAGGCCGGGCAGCAGCATCAGCAGCAGCAGAAGCAGGCGCGCGCGGATCGACATGGCCGGCTTTCCTTCGATACAGGGGCGCCCCGGCGGAACCGGAGCGCCCTTCCTCTCAGTTTGTGGCGTCGGCGAATTTGGGCGCGGTGCAGTTGCCGCAGACCCACGGGTAGGTCCAATCCGCAACCTTGCCCTTGTCTTCCGCCAGATAGGAGCTCCAGGCCTCGGCTTTGATCGGCGCCTTGGTCTGCCAGACGATGTCGAACTGGCCGTTCGCCTGGATCTCGCCGATCATCACCGGCTTCGACAGATGATGGTTGGTGTTCATCACCGCCTCGAAGCCCGACGGCGCCTTGACCTTCTGGCCGTAAAGCGCCTGGCGCACCGCGTTCACGTCGGTGGTGCCGGCCTGCTCGACCGCCTGGGTCCACATCTTGAAGCCGATATAGGTTGCCTCCATCGGGTCGTTGGTCACGCGCTTGTCGTTCTTGATGTAGGCGTGCCACTGCTTGATGAAGGCGTCGTTGGTCGGGCCCTTGACCGATTCGAAGTAGTTCCAGGCGGCGAGATGGCCGACCAGGTTCTTGGTGTCGATGCCCGCGAGTTCCTCCTCGCCGACCGAGAAGGCCACGACCGGCGTGTCGGTCGCCTTGATGCCCTGGTTGGCCAGCTCCTTGTAGAAGGGCACGTTGGCGTCGCCGTTGACGGTCGAGACCACGGCCGTCTTCTTGCCGGCCGAGGCGAATTTCTTGATCTCGGCGACCTCGGTCTGCCAGTCGCTGAAGCCGAAGGGCGTGTAGTTGGTGCGGATATCTTCCGGCGCCACGCCCTTGGCCTTGAGGAAGGCTTCGAGGATCTTGTTGGTCGTGCGCGGATAGACATAGTCGGTGCCTTCCAGCACCCAGCGCTTCACCTCGCCGCCTTCCTTGCCCATGAGGTATTCGACAGCAGGGATCGCCTGCTGGTTCGGCGCGGCACCGGTATAGAAGACGTTGTTCGAGCTTTCCTCGCCCTCATACTGGACCGGATAGAACAGCAGCCCGTTCAGCTCCTCGAACACCGGCAGCACCGATTTGCGGCTGACCGAGGTCCAGCAGCCGAAGGTGACGGCGACATGGTCCTTGGAGATGAGCTCGCGCGCCTTCTCGGCGAAGAGCGGCCAGTTGGAGGCCGGGTCGACCACGACCGCCTCGACCTTCTTGCCGAGCAGCCCGCCCTTCTTGTTGAGCTCGTCGACCATCATCAGGACCGTGTCCTTGAGGGTGGTCTCGCTGATCGCCATGGTGCCGGACAGCGAATGCAGCACGCCGATCTTGATCGTGTCGTCCGCCGCGCGCGCCTCGGCGCCGGCCAGCATCGCCAATATCGCGGCACCGGTGAGTGCCGCCCGCCTCGTCTGTGCTCCCATTGTCCGGTCCCCCTTCTTGGCAGGGCGATGCCGGTGCCGCGGCGTTCGCGACACCGGACCGGCGCCCCAAGGTTAAGCCCCCGGTGCGGGACGAACCTCAGGATGCCTTGCCGCACCGCACCATGGACGAGGCTAGGGCCGGGACGGGAAGCGCGGTATGGGGCGTTTGACGTATATGGCCCGTCTCTAGGGTGAGAGTGGAGCGGGCCTCCGTGCCCGCCGCGCCGCGCGAGCGGCGATCATCTCACCCCGGACGGGTCGCTCCCGATCGCCCACCGCCAGGGATAGGCACCGATATCCGGCCAGCGTTTCAAGGGGTTGTGGAGGATATAGTCTCGTTTCTGGAGGTATTCGGTTTCGTCGCGAAGCACGCGATCGAAATATTCATCTTGCCAAACTGCACCCAGCCGGCCGTGCTGCCGTTGAAGCTGGTTGGCAGTGAACGATTTCCACGCATGCAGGATTGTCTCCAGCGGAAAATCGCAAACGGGCTCCACCATGACGTGGACATGGTCGTTCATGACGACATAGGCGTGCAGGACGTAGCGGATCTGGTCGAAATGCCGGATAGCATTGACGGAGGCATCGCGTTCCGCCGCCGACAGACCCGGCTGACCGATTCGGACGCGCCAGGTAACGAAGTAGATCGCCCCAATCGCTCCGATCGCCGCTTCCGCGGCGAAGCGGGCACGGAGGCCCACTCCACCAAATCAGCGGATCACTGTATCTGAAGGATGAAGCCGAGTACCCGTTCGGCGAATTTTTCCGGCTCCTCCAGATGGCCGAAATGCCCGCTATTCATAAGCACCGCCATCTCGCTGCCGGGAATACCGCCATGCATCTGCCGCGCCCAGCGCATCCCGCAGATAAAATCGTACTCGCCGCCGATCACCAGGGTCGGCGGCGCGATCGCGCCCAGCTCGTCGCGGAGGTCGAAAGGCGAAGCGGCGCCGACGCCGGCGATATAGGTGCAGTCGAAGGCCTCGCGGGCCGGCGCGAACTCCGCCTCGCGGCCCCAATAATCCGCGAAATAGGCCGGAAACAGCACCCGCATCTTCTGGATTATGCCGTCGTCGTCGACCACCTCCGCAACCGTCGCCCAGGCCTGCGCGACCGCCTCGACGCCGGGATGGGCTTCATGTCGATGGGCGAACGCCTCGATCTGGCGGTCGGCTTCCTCCCAGAGATCGGGGCCCATCGTCGGCGCCGTGCCGTACAGTATCAGTCCCGCCAGCCGGTCCGGATGATCCAGCGCATAGCGCTGCGCCACGAAGCCGCCATGCGAATGGCCGAGCAGATGCAGCTTCGGCACGCCCAGATGCGTGATCAGCCCGTGCAGGAAATGGCTGTAGAGCTCGACGGTGTAGCCATGGGGATGCCCGGGCAGGCGGCCCGAACCCTTGGTGCCGACCGGCTCGACATAGACGCAGGTGAGATGCGCTTCGAGGCGCGGCGCCCGCAAATAGTCCCATTCGGCGCCCGGACCGCCGGAATGGAATAGGCAGACCGGCCCCGTGCCGGCGACGTGATAGCGCAGCCGGATGCCGTCGATGGATATGTCGTGCGTTCCTGCGGCGAGTGCGCTGTTGTCCTTCACGAGATCCTCCCTGATGAGCTGGTCGCGCAGCCAATCAGGGCGGGGTAGCGGTTGTATTTCCGCCGCAAGTTTTTGAGTTACGCCTGTAACGGTGGACATGGGAAACCTACTCGAATCCCTCCTGCCGTGCGCAAATTCTCGCGGCGACGCTCTGGCCGGACGTATGAAGGATATGACGGCGCGGGCAAAACGCTCCGGCTCTTCCAGATGGCCGAAATGGCCGCTTTCGGCGAGTATCAACAGCTCGGCGGGTTCCGGCCAAAGCAGGACCGCCTCTATTTGAAGGCTTGGATCGATCCTTCGGCGCCAACCGTCAATATGGCCCTCAAGTCGGCCAATTTGATGGGTTTTGTCATCGTGGACACAGATAGGATCCCTTGGGCCGCCGCCAAGCTCTCAGCCAATTGCGCATAAAGAGGGTTGTATCCGCTGATGATGATAATTCGCGCGCGACATTTGACGCTGACCAGCCATTGGACAAGTTCGACACCGTCCATTTCAGGCATCACAATGTCGAGCACGACGATATCGGGGTCGAATGAGTGAAATCGAGCCATGAAGTCAGTGGCATTTGTCGTGGTCTCGACATCGTAGTCCAGAGCACCCGCGACGCGCGCGACGAAGCGGCCGAAATCCGCTTCATCATCGACGACGAGGAGGCGCTTGGTGCCCATCAGGTGGTCCCGTCTGTCAACGCCCGATGCACGGCTTCAGCCAACACCGATTTGGTGAAGGGTTTCGAGAGCAGAATGGCGCTCTTGAAGGCGTCGTCACGGATGACGGCGTTGGGCGCGTAGCCCGAACTGAAGATCACCTTCAAGGTCGGATAGCGTCGGCGCGCCTCGCCCGCGAAGACGACCCCGTTCATTCCTTTGGGAAGGACGATATCCGTGAGCAGGAGATCAATGGTCGTACCCCCATCGAGGATCTCCAACCCCGCGGGTCCATCCGGCGCTTCGAGGATCCGATAGCCCAATGATTTCAATGTGCGGGTAAGCAACTTGCGTACTGCCTCATCGTCCTCGACAACCAGCACCACCTTGTCGAACGCACCCACGGGGTCGGGCGCCACGCTCTCCGGTGCCGCGAGGCTGTCCGAGTCCTCAGAAGATTTCGGAAGATAGAGCTTTACCGTCGTGCCGTGGCCGGGCTCGCTGTAAAGCATCAAATGGCCCTTTGATTGCTTTACAAACCCATACACCATGCTCAAGCCGAGCCCGGTGCCGCGGCCGACGGGCTTGGTCGTATAGAACGGCTCGAGCGCTCGCGACAGCACGTCCGCTGTCATGCCGGTGCCGGTGTCGGAGACCGACAAGACGACATATTGGCCCGCCGCTATTTCGTCGTGTATCTGGGCATATTCCTGATCGATCATGGTGTTTTCGGCACTGAGGGTCAACCTTCCGCCATGGGGCATGGCATCGCGAGCATTGACCGCAAGATTGATGACTGCATTTTCTAATTGATTGACGTCAATCTTTGTCTTCCATAAGTCCGGTGCGATCATCGTCTCGATATCGATCGACTCTTCAATTACCCGGCGTAATGTTGTGACCAGGTCGGCGGTTAGTTTCGCTAGATCCACGAGGGTGGGATCTAATTGCTGCTGCCGGGAATATGCCAGCAGACGGTAGGTCAAGTCAGCGCCGCGGACCGATGCGGCGAGCGCCTCGCTCAACAATTCGTGCAACGGCGAGTCCGCCGCCAAACCGTCCGCCAGCAGCTCGAGATTTCCGGAAATTATGGCGAGGAGATTGTTGAAATCATGCGCGATGCCGCCGGTCAATTGACCGATCGCATCCATCTTTTGCGCTTGCCGCAGATGCCTCTCGGTCTCCTTTCGGCCGGTCACGTCCTCGGCGAGGATCACCACGCTGCCCTGATTGGCATCATCATGAATGAGGGCACCCGAGCGGCTGAGCTCGACGACCTTCCCGTCCTTCCGGCGGCGGCGCGTCTCCACGGCATGGACACTGCCGCTGCGGCGGACAAGATCGACGATCGATGGTTCGTCCGGCTGATCGAGTGGGGGGCTGTCCGGCGTGGTATCCTGCCACCGCCGGCCGACCACGGAGGCTGCTTCGAGCCCGTATATCCTTTCCGCGGCCGGATTCCAAATCCTGATGATGTCGTCGCCGTCGATCGTGACGATCGCGAGCGGCGAGGCTTCGACAATCTTCGCTAGAGTCTGGCTCGTGTGCTTGAGCTGCTCCATCCCTCGTTGACGCTCGGCCAGGACGGCGTTCTGCCGAAGATTCTCGACGTGCGCGGCCTCCGCTGCCTTGCGCTCCGAGACGTCGCGCGTGATTTTCGCGAAGCCGACCAGTTCGCCCCCCTCGTCATAGATCGCGTCCAAGACCACATCGGCCGCAAAGATGCTGCCATCCTTCCGGACTCGCCTCGCCTCTTGAGTGAATCTTCCGGTGGTGGCGGCGATGCGCAACACCTCCTCCGGATGTCCAGCCTTACGATCCTCGCTCGTGAAGAAAATCGAGAAATGCTGCCCGATGATTTCTTCGGCCTTGTACCCTTTGATTCGTTCCGCACCCGAGTTCCAACTCGTGACAACTCCTTTCGGGTCGATGACATAGAGGGCGTAGTCCGTCACGCTTTCGACGAAGAGGCGCAAGCGCCGCTCGCTTTCCCGAAGCGCCGCATCCTGCTGCCGCTGTACGGTGAGGTCCCTTACGACCCTGACAAAGCCGACATGTTTCTCGACCTCATAGATCGAACGGATCAGAATGCCTGCCCAGTACGAACTCCCGTCCTTGCGAACGCGCAGCGCTTCGCCGGTATAGGACCCCGCCTCCTTCGCGATCCTCAAAACCTCGGCCGGCTTCCCTTCTTCCCGGTCCGATTCGATGAAGAACACCGAGAAGTGCGAGCCGAGAATTTCCGATTCCGTATAGCCGTCTATGTGCGCCGCACCGGCGTTCCAGCTGACGACGAGACCGTCTGGATCGAGCATGCAGATGGCATAATCGACAAGAGACTCCAGGAGCAGCTGAAATCGACGCCCAGGGTATTGAAGAAAAACGATTGGATCTTGGTCGCCAAGCAAGGACGGTGCCGGCATTTTCGCCTCCAGGCCCGAAAGTGCGTATTGTCCAACGATATGTATAATTCGATCTCTTTAGCCTGCGATCACGCTTCCGTGGCATAAAGATCTCTCAGTATCTTACGGTTATGCTATGAGTTTGTCAACAATAGGTTGAAATACGGTGTTTGCCCGCGATGAAAAGCGTCCGGGCGGAGAGGCCCCCGCTCGAGATCTCGCCACGTCAACTCGGCCGCCGGATCCCTCATCCATCCCGATCGAGCGCGCGCACGGCGGCCGCTGCGGCCGAGGCGCGGTTCTCGACGCCGAGCTTGGCGAAGATCTGCTCCAGATGCTTGTTCACCGTGCGCGGGCTGATGCCGAGGATGTCGCTCATGTCGCGGTTGGACTTGCCGCGCGCGATCCAGCTCAGCACCTCGGCCTCGCGTGCCGTCAGCGCCAGCGCCTGTTTCAGCCGGGCGATCTCGTCGCGCCCGTCGGCATCGGTCAGGCGCAGCAGGAACTCGTCCGGCCCGGTCTGGCTGAGATAGGCGAAATCGAGCCGGCGGCCATCGACCAGCCAGGCGTAATGAGCGCCGGTCGAGGCCCCCGACAGCCAGTGCACGAGCGGCGGCGGCAGGGTGAATCGGCCGGCATCGAATCCCGCGAGGAGGGTGCCGAGCAGGCTCGCCGCCTGCGGCGTGCTCCAGCGCAGCCAGCCCTGCCGGTCGGTGGCGACGAGGAAGCGCCCGGCGACATCGAGCGCCAATCGCGCGCTGTGCGCCTGGCGGGCATTGGCGAGATGGACGCGCATACGCGCCAGCAGCTCTTCGGTGCGGATCGGCTTGGTGACGTAATCGACCCCGCCCGCCTCGAGCCCGTTCACCACATGCTCGCTGTCGCTCAAGCCGGTCATGAAGATCACCGGCACATCCGCCATCTGCGTCAGCCGCTTCAGCCGCCGACAGGTCTCGAACCCGTCCATGCCGGGCATGATCGCATCCATCAGCACGAGATCGGGCGTGATCTCGCCGACGAGATCGAGGCAGGATTGGCCGTCGAGCGCCACCAGCACCGTCGCCCCCGAGGCTTCGAGCGCGTCGGTGAGGAAGCTCAGGCTTTCGGGCGTGTCGTCGACGACCAGGACGAGATCGCGTCGCTCACTCATCGGCGCGCGCCTCGTCCAGGATCCGCATATATTGCTTGAGCTCGAACCGCTGCACGAGATCGCGCAGGCGGCCGATGAAGGCGGCGCTGCCCGGATCTTCCGCCGCGATCTCGTCGAGCTTCGCCTCGATGCCGCGCACATGGCCGATCCGGCCCAGCCGGTAGAGTGCTTCGAGCTGGTCGCGCGCCGGCGGCACCGGCACGGCCTCGGCTGCCGGCTCGGCCGGCGCTTCATGCAGCCAGTCGAGCCCGAGCAGGGCGCCGATCCGCTCCATCAGCCGCTTGACCTCGATCGGCTTCACCAGGAAGTCGTCATGCGCCGTGTCCGGCCGTTGGCCGGGCTGCAACTCGTCGCCATTGGCCGAGACCATCATGATCGGCGCCTCGAAACCCTCCTCGCGCAGCGCGCGGGCGATCTCCCAGCCGCTCATGCCCGGCAGCGAAATGTCGAGCAGCACCAGATCGGGATGGCATTCGCGCGCAAGCGCCAGTGAGCTCGGCCCGTCGATGGCCGTGAACAGCACGAAACCCAGCGGCACCAGCAATTCGCGCACGAGATCGAGATGGGCGGCATCGTCATCGACCGCCAGCACGGTCAGGCGCCGGCCGCGATAGCCGGTGATCGGCGCGTCGCGCCGCGCCGGGCGGGCGGGGCCGGCCGTCTCGGGCAGGAACAGCTTGACCCGGAACCGGCTGCCGCCGCCCGGCCGCGCCTCGACCGAGACGGCGCCACCCATCACCTCGGTCAAAAGCTTGGTGATGGTGAGGCCGAGGCCGGTGCCCGGCACGGCATGGGCGGCCGGCATGTTGCCCCGCTCGAACGGCATGAAGATGCGCTCGCGATCCGCCTCGGGAATGCCGATGCCGGTGTCCTCGATCAGGAATTCCGCGACCTGGCTGCGATAGGTAACGCTCAATCCGGCATGACCGCGCTCGGTATATTTCACCGCGTTCGAGAGCAGGTTGATCAGGATCTGGCGCAGCCTCTTCTCGTCGGTATGGACATAGTCCGGCAGGGCGGCCGGCTTCTCGTAGTGGAAACCGATGCCCTGGGCCTGGGCCTGCAGCCGGAACATGTCGACGATCTGCTCCAGGAAATCCTGGATGCGCACGCTGTCGCGGCTCAGGCGCACATGGCCGGCCTCGATCTTGGAGATGTCGAGCAGCCCGTCGATCAGGTTCGACAAATGCTCGGCGCTGCGCCGGATCACGCGCACGGCCTGCGGGCGCGGGGCGGCGCCATCCTCGTCCATGAGCTGGGCATAGCCGTAGATCGCGTTCAGCGGCGCCCTTATCTCATGGCTCATGCCCAGCACATAGCGACTCTTGGCAAAATTCGCCGCCTCCGCCGCCTCCTTGGCCTTCTGCAGCGCGGCGTCGGTGCGCTCATGCGCCTCGATCTCGCGCATCAGCATCAGCGTCTGGCGGTCGGTCTCGGCCTCGGCCGCATGCCGGCTCTCCTGCGCCAGCACCAGCAGCCAGGCGGCGACGCCGGAGACGAACAGCAGACCGAAGAAGGTGAACCACAGGGTGGCGGCGATGGTGTGCCGGTCGGGATCGCCGTCGAGATAATAGATGAAGGTCAGCACCGCCCCGATGACGATGGTGAAGAGGGCGAGCACGCCGATGAAATGCCCGAGCCGCGAATTGACCCCCGCCGCCATGCCGCCGGGCAGGATCCGGCGCAGCAGGGCGCTGATCTGGTCGGTGAAGCGGCTCTCGACCTTGCAGCAATCATGGCAGCGCGCATCGAGCGTGCAGCAGAGCGAGCAGATCGGCCCGCCATAGGCCGGGCAGCGCGCCATATCCTCGGTCTCGAACAAATTCTCGCAGATGATGCAGCGCGCCTCGGCCGTGGCCCAGGCCTCGGGCCGGCGGGCGAGGTAGTAGCGGCCGCCCGTGGCCCAGGCGATGAGCGGGGCCGCGGCGAAGGCGATGAGCAGGCTCAGGAACGGCGCCAGCGCCTGCGCCACGGCGCCCATGAGACCGATATAGGCGGCGGTCGAGACGATGATCGCGGCCAGCATGGCGCCGGTGCCGACCGGGTTGATGTCGTAGAGATGGGCGCGCTTGAACTCGATGCCGGGCGGGCTCAGGCCCAGCGGCTTGTTGACGACGAGATCGGCGACGATGGCGCCGAGCCAGGCCACGGCGAAGATCGAATAGAGACCCAATATCTTCTCGATGACGCTGAAGATGCCGAGATTCATCAGCAGGAACGACAGCGAGATGTTGAAGGCGAGCCAGACGACGCGGCCCGGATGGCTGTGGGTCAGGCGCGAGAAGAAGTTCGACCAGGCGATCGAGCCGGCATAGGCGTTGGTGACGTTGATCTTCATCTGGCAGATGACGACGAAGATGCCGGTCAGGACCAGCGCCGCCATGGGCGGGATCGCCAGCGACTGGAATGCCACATGGAAGAGCCGCGCCGGCTCGGTCGCGACCGCATAGGGCACGCCTTGGCCGAGCGCCAGCACGGCGAGGAAGGAGCCGGCGAAGAGCTTGCCGGCGCCGAGCAGGATCCAGCCCGGTCCGGCGGCGAGCAGAGCCGTCCACCAGCTGAGCCCGTTGCCTTTCCGGCGCGGCGGCAGGAAGCGCAGATAATCGACCTGCTCGCCGATCTGCGGCATCAGCGACAGGAGGATCGAGGCGGCGATGCCGAACAGCAAGAGGTCGAACCGGCCGCTGCCGTCGCCCTGCAGCCCGCGATAATCCAGCCATTCGTGCCGGGCCGCGTCCGGGCCGAATGCCAGGATGACGAGCGGCACGATCTGCAGGCCGAGCCAGATCGGCTGGGTCCAGAGCTGGAACCGGCTGATGGCGCGGATGCCGTAGGCCACGATCGGGATGACGGCGAGCGAGACCAGCAGATAGCCCAGCGGCATGGGAATGCCGAAGCAGAGCTCCAGCGCCGTCGCCATGATGACGGATTCGATCGCCGACAGGATGAGCGTGAAGGAGGCGTAGATCAGCGAGGTGATGGTCGAGCCGATATAGCCGAACCCCGCGCCCCGGGTCAGCAGGTCGATATCGACGCCGTGCCGGATCGCGTAATAGCAGATCGGCAGCCCGGTCGCGAAGATCAGCAGGCTCACCGCCAGGATCGCCGCCGCCGTGTTGGTGAAGCCGTAATTGAAGGTGAGCGAGCCGCCGATCGCCTCGCAGGCGAGAAAGGCGATGGCGCCGATGGCGGTGTTGGCGACGCGGAAGGACGACCATTTGCGCGCCTTCTTCGCGGTGAAGCGCAGCGCGTAATCCTCGAGCGTTTGGTTGGCGACCCACTGGTTATATTGCCGCCGCTCGCGCACCACGCGCTGAAGCCCGGTCACGGCGCGGCTCCCTTGGCGGATGGCGAGACAGGCATGCGCTTCGTCCCGAGGATTGAGATCCCTGAGACATGGCAAGAACGGTGCCGCGCATAAAATTTGTGCGGCCGTCATCCGCCCTCAACCTTTGCGCATTTTGTGGGCGAAAAGCCTGTCGCGTGAGCAGTTTTCAGGCGGCCGGGCCGCTGCGCGCGGCAACCGGCCGTGGCATTCATCTTGCGTCGCGGCATCTCCGGTTCGGGCCTGTTCTCGCCTTCGCAACCTTTCCCGCCGCCAGGTGACCGCCATGATCGAGACCGTTCTCATCGCGAATCGCGGCGAAATCGCCGTCCGCATCGCCCGCACCTTGGCTCGGATGGGGCTGAAGAGCGTCGCGGTCTATTCCGAGGCCGATCGCAACAGCGCCCATGTCAAGGCGGCCGACCTGGCCGTGGCGATCGGCGGGCCGGCGCCGGCCGACTCCTATCTGCGGGGCGACCGGATCATCGCGGCGGCGAAGGAAACGGGCGCCGAGGCGATCATTCCCGGCTACGGCTTCCTCTCCGAGAATGCCGATTTCGCCGAGGCGTGCGAGCGCGCCGGCCTGATCTTCGTCGGCCCGACGCCGCGGCAGATGCGTGATTTCGGGCTGAAGCACGCGGCCCGCGCGCTCGCCGAAACGGCGGGCGTGCCGCTGGCGCCGGGCTCGGGCCTGCTCGCCGACCTGCCGGCGGCGCTGGCGGCGGCCGAGCGCGTGGGCTATCCGGTCATGCTGAAGAGCACGGCCGGCGGCGGCGGCATCGGCCTCACCCGCTGCAACGATGCCGAGGCGCTGACCCAGGCCTTCGAATCCGTCCAGCACCTGGGCCAGAGCTTCTTCAGCAATGGCGGCGTCTTCGTCGAGCGCTTCGTCGACGGCGCCCGCCATGTCGAGGTGCAGATCTTCGGCGACGGCAAAGGCAAGGTCCTGGCCCTGGGTGAGCGCGACTGCTCGATCCAGCGCCGCAACCAGAAGGTCGTCGAGGAGACGCCGGCACCGGGCCTGCCGGCGGAGACGCGGCGGCGCCTGCTCGACGCGGCCGAGCGGCTGGGGCGCGCCGTCTCCTACCGCTCGGCCGGCACGGTCGAGTTCATCTATGACGCGCCGCGCGACGAATTCTATTTCCTCGAGGTCAATACCAGGCTTCAGGTCGAGCATGCGATCACCGAGGCGGTGACCGGCCTCGATCTGGTCGAATGGATGATCCTGACCGCGGCCGGCACGCCGCCCGATCTCGCCCCCGTGCCGGCGCATGGGGCGGCGATCGAGGTCCGCCTCTATGCCGAAGACCCGCTGCGCAATTTCCAGCCGAGCCCCGGCACGCTGACCGAGGTGCTGTTCCCCGAGGATGCGCGCATCGATGGCTGGGTCGATACCGGGACCGAAATCTCGCCCTATTACGATCCGATGCTGGCGAAGCTCATCGTCCATGGCTCGACCCGCGCCGAGGCCATCGCCAAGCTCTCGGCAGCGCTGGGCGCCACGCGGCTTTCCGGCATCTCGACCAATCTCGAATATCTGCGCCAGATCGCGGCGAGCGCGGATTTTCACGCGGCCCGCCTTTCCACCCGCTTCCTCGACAGCTTCGCCTTCGTGCCGCCGACGGTCGAGGTGCTGGACGCCGGCACCTATACCAGCATCCAGGATTATCCCGGCCGTGGCGGCTATTGGGATATCGGCGTGCCGCCGTCGGGGCCCATGGATGATTGGGCCTTCCGCATCGTCAACCGCATCGTCGGCAACCACCCCTCGGCGGCGGCGATCGAGACCACGGTCATGGGGCCGTCCCTGCGCTTTCATTGCGACGCGCTGATCGCCCTCGCGGGCGCGCCGACGCCGGCCACGCTCGACGGCGAACCGGTCGCGTTCTGGGGGCCGATCCCGATCAAGGCGGGCCAAGTGCTGCGCATGGGCAAGGTCGAGAGCGGCTGCCGTTCCTACCTCGCCATCCGCAACGGCTTCGACGTGCCGGATTATCTCGGCAGCAAATCGACCTTCGCGCTCGGCCAGTTCGGCGGCCATGCCGGGCGCGTGCTGCGCCAGGGCGACCAGTTCACGATCTGCAATCCGGATCTGAGCGCGCGCACCACGCCGCCGCCGATCGACGCGCCCATGGCGCTGCCGCCCGATCTCGTGCCCGCCTACGGCAAGCAATGGCGGATCGGCGTGCTGCACGGCCCGCACGGTGCCCCCGATTTCTTCACCCCGGCCTCGATCGAGGGCTTCCTCGCCGCCGATTGGGAGGTGCACTACAATTCCAACCGCCTCGGCATCCGCCTCATCGGACCGAAGCCGGAATGGACGCGCACCGATGGCGGCGAGGCCGGGCTCCACCCCTCCAACATCCATGATTGCGAATACGCGGTCGGCAGCGTCAATTTCACCGGGGACATGCCGGTGATCCTGACCCGCGACGGGCCGAGCCTGGGCGGCTTCGTCTGCCCGGTGACGATCGCCAAGGCCGAGCTGTGGAAGGTCGGGCAGGTGAAGCCCGGCGACAAGATCCGCTTCGTGCCGATGCGCTTCGACGAGGCGCTGGCGCTCGAACGCCAGCAGGATGCGCTGTTCGAAAACCTCGCCGCCGCCCCGCTGCCGCCCGTCGCGGCGCCGGGCTTCACGCCCGTCTCCGACACCATCCTTGCCCGCATTCCGGCGGAGCGCGGCACGCCGGAGGCGACATATCGCCAGGCCGGCGACAAATACATCCTGATCGAGTACGGGCCGAACATTCTCGATCTCAATTTCCGCTTCCGCGTCCATGCGCTGATGGAGGCGCTGGGTGCCAATCCGGTGCCCGGCATCCTGGAGCTGTCGCCGGGCGTCCGCTCGCTGCAGATCCATTACGACAGCCGCGTGATCCACCAGGCCGAGCTGGTGCGCCGCCTGCTCGCGGTCGAGGAGGTGCTACCGCCGGTCGAGAGCATGAAGGTGCCGAGCCGGATCGTGCATCTGCCGCTCGCCTTCGAGGATTCCGCCACGCTCGACGCGGTCGCTCGATACCGCCAGTCGGTGCGCGACACCGCCCCCTGGCTGCCGCGCAATGCCGAGTTCATGCGGCGGATCAATGGGCTCGATTCGGTCGAGCAGGTCCGCGATATTCTCTATCGGGCGAGCTACATGGTCCTGGGCCTGGGCGATGTCTATTTGGGCGCGCCCTGCGCCGTGCCGGTCGACCCGCGCCACCGCATGCTGACCTCGAAATACAATCCCGCGCGCACCTACACGGCCGAGGGCACGGTCGGCATCGGCGGCGTCTATATGTGCATCTACGGCATGGATTCGCCGGGCGGCTACCAGCTCGTCGGCCGGACCTTGCCGATCTGGAACAAGTTCCTGAAGAACCGGGATTTCGTCGAGGGCAAGCCCTGGCTGCTGCGCTTCTTCGACCAGGTCCGCTTCTATCCGGTGAGCGAGGCCGAGCTCGACGAGATGCGCCTCGCGTTCCGCGAAGGCCGGCACCGGGTCGAGATCACCGAGGAGATCTTCGACCTTGCCGCCTATAACGCCTTCCTGGCCGAGATCGAGCCCGATCTCCAAAGCTTCCGCGCCCGGCAGAAGACGGCGTTCGAGGCCGAGGTGGCGCATTGGGCGGGCCAAGCGCCGGAAGCCGCCGCCGAGCAGGCGGCCGAGATGCCGCTGGAGCTCGAAGACCGCACCGGCCTCATCTCCGCCGACATTACCGGCAATGTCTGGAAGCTGATCGCCGAGCCGGGAGCCGCGGTCAAGGAAGGTGATTCGCTGCTGATCCTCGAAGCGATGAAGATGGAATTCCACATCCGCGCGCCGGCCGACGGCGTGGTCACGCGCTTCCATTGCCGGCCCGGCATGCTGATCAATGCCGGCGACCCGCTCGTCTCGCTGGGATAGGCCGGACGCCGGCGCTGCGCCAACGGAAATAGGATAGTTTCAGGCCAGCTCCCACGCGCCCGCCCTCAGTGCGGTTGCGCATCCTTCTCAGGTATGGAAGAAACGTTAACGCTGCGCGCTTGCGGGTAGGGGGCGGGCGTCGACCACCCGGCGTGGCGCGTTCAGGCGATGGACGACGATCAGATGATAGAGGCGGAGTCCGAGTCGATTTCCGAAAGCTGGATCCGAACGGCGCAGCTCGCCGGGGGGACCGGCACGTTCAAGCTCGATCTCGCCTCCGGCCTGTGGGAGTGGACGCCGCAGATCGCCGTGCTGTTCGGCTTCGATCCGGCAGTGGCTCGGCCGAACTTCGAGGATTGGGAAAGCGCCGTCTTCGACGAGGATGTGGCGTCGCTCCGGGCCGCCATCCAGGTGGCCAGGACCGACGGGCGCTTCTATGTCGAGCTGCGCGTGCTGCATCCGGACGGCAGCCTGCATTGGCTTTCCGGCCGCGGCATGACCGCGCCCGACGAGACGGGTGCCGCGCGCTGGCTCTTCGGCGCCTATGCCGAGATCAGCGACCGCAAGCAGCTCGAAATCGGCCTCGGCCGGCTCAACGAGACGCTGGAGGCGCGCCTCATCGATCTGGGCGAGGAGGCGCGGACGCTCGAGATCCTGAACCGCACCGGCACGGCGCTCGCGGCCGAGCTCGACCCGGAAAAGCTGGTCCAGGCCGTGACCGATGCCGGGGTCGAGCTGACGGAGGCGCAATATGGCGCCTTTTTCTACAACGTTACGAACCGTCGGGGCGAAGCCTACCGGCTCTATACGCTCTCCGGCGCCGATCGCGCCGAATTCGCGAATTTTCCGATGCCGCGCAACACGCCCCTGTTCGAGACGACCTTTCGCGGCCTCGGCACGGTTCGGTCCGACGATATTCAGTCCGATCCGCGCTATGCGCGCAACCGGCCGCATCACGGCATGCCGGCGGGGCATCTGCCGGTGCGCAGCTATCTCGCGGTGCCGGTCGTGTCGCGGTCGGGCGAGGTGCTGGGCGGGCTCTTCTTCGGCCATGCCGAGCCCGGCATCTTTACCGCGCGGACCGAGCGCATCCTGACCGGCATCGCCGCACAGGCCGCCATCGCCATCGACAATGCCCGCCTGCATCAGGCCAATCTGCGCGAGATCGAGGCGCGGCGGCAAACCGAGCTCGAGCTGCAGCGGCTGAATGAAAGGCTGGCGGAGCGGGCGGAGGAGCGGACGCGGCAGGTCATCGCCCAATCGGCGCAGCTTGCGGAAAGCGAGGATCGCTTCCGGCTGCTGGTGGAGGCCGTGGTCGATTACGCCATCTTCATGCTCGATCCCGGCGGCACCATCGTCAATTGGAACCCCGGCGCGGAGCGGATCAAGGGCTATCGGGCCGGCGAGATCGTCGGCCGGCATTTCTCATGCTTCTACACTGATGAGGATCAGGCCCGAGAGCTGCCGCGCCAGATGCTCGAAGCCGCGGCGGCCGCCGGCAAGCACGAGGCCGAGGGCTGGCGGGTGCGCAAGGATGGCAGCGTCTTTTGGGCGAGCGTCGTCATCGACGCGATCCGAACGCCTGCGGGCGAGCTCCTCGGCTTCGCCAAGATCACGCGCGATCTGACCGAGAGGCGCGAGACAGACGAGCAGCTCCGCCAGGCGCAGAAGATGGAGGCGATCGGCCAGCTCACCGGCGGCGTCGCCCATGATTTCAACAATCTGCTGACGGTGATCGCCGGCAATGTCGAGATGCTGCTGCGCCGGCTGCCGGCGACCGCCGGTTCCGAGCTGCTGCGGCCGGCCAATGCCGCCCTTTTCGCCGCCAATCGCGCCGCGATGCTGACGCAGCGGCTGCTCGCCTTCGCCCGGCGGCAGGCGCTGGAGCCGAAGGCGATCTCGATCAACGCGCTCATCGCCGGCATGTCGGAATTGCTCCGGCGCACGCTCGGCGAAGCGATCGAGGTCGAGACGGTGCTGGCGGCGGGCATCTGGTCCAGCTTCGTCGATGCCAACCAGCTCGAAAACGCCATCCTCAACCTGGCGATCAATGCGCGCGACGCCATGCCGGACGGCGGCAAGCTCACGATCGAGTCGGCCAACACCTATCTCGACGAGGATTACGCGGCGCGGACGGACGTGCCGCCCGGCCAATATGCCGGCCTGTTCATCAGCGATACCGGCATCGGCATGTCGGCCGAGATCATCTCGAAGGCGTTCGATCCGTTCTTCACGACCAAGGATGTCGGCCACGGCACCGGGCTCGGCCTGTCGCAGGTCTATGGCTTCGTCAAGCAATCCGGCGGGCACATCAAGATCTACAGCGAGGTCGGCCAGGGCACCACGATCAAGCTCTATCTGCCGCGCCATCACGCCGCCGGCACGCCCGCCGCCGCGTCGCCCGCCGCCGTCACGGTGCCGCGCGCCCGCGAGGAAACCATCCTCGTCGTCGAGGACGATCCCGAGGTTCGCGCCTTCTCGACCGAGATCCTGCGCGAGCTGGGCTACCGCGTGGTCGAGGCGGAGGACGGGGCGGGGGCGCTCCGGCTCATCGACGCGCATCGCGAGATCGCCCTGCTGTTCACCGATGTCGGGCTGCCGGGCGGCATGAATGGGCGGCAGCTCGCCGACGAGGCGCGCCGCCGCCGCGCCGAGCTCAAGGTTCTGTTCACAAGCGGTTATGCCCGCAACGCCATCGTCCATCACGGCCGGCTCGATGCCGGCGTCGAGCTCATCGGCAAGCCGTTCACTTTCTCCAGCCTCGCCGCGAAGATCCGCCGGATTCTGGACGGGGTTTGAGCGGATCGGTACCCTTCGCCAAGCCGCCCGTTTCGCCGCCACGACATCAAGGAGATCATCATGGGTAAACCGATATCGCTCGCCATGCTGGCCCTGACCGGCCTGCTCGCGGCCTGCGCCAGCAAGCAGGAATTGGTTCAGAACAAGGAGGATCTCCTGGCCGCCGCCGGCTTCAGCGTCCTGCCGGCGACCACGCCCGAGCGCCAGCAGCAGATGGCGAGCCTGCCGCCCAACCATTTCCTCAGCCGGACTCAGGGCGGCAAGCTCGTCTATCTCTATGCCGATCCGCTCGTCTGCAACTGCCTCTATGTCGGTGATCAGGGCGCCTATGGCCGCTACCGCCAGGAGGTGTTCCAGCGCAGGATCGCGGACGAGCAGCGCCTCACCGCCGAAAGCTACGAGAACGCCCAATGGGATTGGGGCGCCTGGGGCCCCGGCTGGTGGCGCTGATCCAGAGCTTATGACGAGACGGCGATTCAGACTTTAGGTCGGTTCGACCTAAAGTCATCGCGGTCTAGCTGACCAGGGCCGCGACCGTCGCTTCCGGGGCCGACAGCAGGCAGAGATGGTCGGCATCGAGCGTGGTCACCGTCATGCCGGGATCGGCCTGCATCTCCGCGAGCCGGACCTGGAAGGGCGACGGGCTGAACCCCGTGCAGACGATATAGGACATCGGAATGCTAGGCCGCTGCTTCAGCGCCTTGACCGGCTGGTAGAAGGTTTGCCAGGGCTGGACGGTCAGGCGCGGCTCGACGAAGGCGGCGACGGCAGGATCCGTCACGCCGAAGACGGGAAGGGGGATCGGCGGCAGCGGCTCGTTCCGCTGCTTGTACTCGTCCATCCCGCCTCTCATCTCGGGCGCCACATAATCGACCAGCGATTTGCCGTCGGCCGGAACGAAAGCGTCGAGATAGATCATCCGCTCGATCCGCGCCGGCATGCGTGCCAGCACGCCGGTGGCGACCATGCCGCCATAGCTCCAGCCGACCAGGGTCACGCCATGGAGATCCTCCATCTCGATATGGGTCGCGATATCCTCGATATGGGTCTCGAGATCGATCGGACCCTGGGCGAGATGACGCCGGTCGCCCAGCCCGGTCATGGTCGGCGCGGTCACCTGGTGCCCGAGTGCGCGGAGCCGGGGGGCAACGTCCCGCCAGGCCCAGCCGCCATGCCAGGCGCCGTGGATGAGGACGAAGTTGTGGGGACCGGTGCTCATGAAGATCTGCCTTGAAGCCTGCGATGAACCCGGATTAGGGGCCGGCGGGGCGATTCCCCAAGGTCAATATCAGGTCCGGGTCTTCGGCGTGAGGCGGCCCATAAATGCCTCGGCCCGCCGACCGAAGGCGGCATCCGCATGATATGAATTCGCCCCAGCCCTCCGCCGCGTTCATTTGAATTGTTCCGGGGAACGTGCGATGCCAGCTACGGTGAAGATCGGCGAAAGGGCGTGAATGGCGCGGCCGAGGGAATTCGACGAGACGGCTGTGCTCGAGGCTGCCATCCAGTGTTTCTGGGAGCGCGGCTACGAGGCGACCTCGATCCGCGATCTAGCCGACAAGATGGGCATTGCCGGCGCCAGCCTCTACAACGCCTTCGGCGACAAGCGGTCGCTCTATCGGCGCGCGCTCGATCATTATGTCGAGATCAGCTTCGCCGATCGGGTCGGCCGCTTCGAGGGCACCATGCCGCCGCGCGCGGCGATCGCCGCTTTCTTCCACGAGATCATCGAGCGCTCGCTGGCGGATGCCCAGCGCAAGGGCTGCATGCTGGTGAATTCGGCGCTGGAGGTGGCGCCCCACGACCCAGAATTCCAGCGTGTGGTCGCCGGCGTCCTGGTCCAGGTCGAGAGTTTCTTCCGCCGCTGTGCCGAGGCCGGGCAGAAGGACGGCACCATCACGCGGGCGCAATCCGCCGAGGATCTGGGCCGATTGATGCTCAGCCTGCTGATCGGCATCCGCGTGCTCACCCGCACGCGGCCCGATCGCGCCCTGCTGGAAGGGCTCCTGCGCCCGGCCTTCGCCCTGCTCGACGCCCCGTCATGAGCCGGCCGCTCCTCGGCGGGATGGAAGCGGCAGCCCGTCAGTGGATCACGTCGGTCTGCTGCGAGACTGCCGGCCAGGCATCCTCGGCCTTGTGGATATAGCCCGGAACATCCTGCTTCCAGGTCGCCTGTACCTTGGTGCTGTAGTTCAGGTAGAGCTTGCCGTCGACGATCGAGAAGGCGGCGGGATCGACATCGGCCTTGTGGCCGTTGGCCGTGCCGAAGGCGCAGAAGCCTCCGAATTGCGGCGCGTATTTCTCGGGCGCCGCGACGAAGAGCTTGCGATGCTTGGCCGAGGCGAACTCGTAGGTCGCCCCATCATAGTCGGCCTTATAGGCGGCCTTGCCCTTGACCGGCTTGTGATCGGTGAAATAGGCGACGGGGTCGTATCCCTTGATCGCGATGCCGTCCTGGACATTGACCTCGCCGGCCTGGGCCAGGCCGGAGAAGGCGGCGAGCACGAGCGCGCCGGCGGCACCGAGGGTAAATCTGGTCATGAAGGTTCCTTCGTACGTGGTTGGTCGGAAGTGTGTTTGCTCAGCCCGGCGGCGATATCGGCCGCTGGCGCGGCCGGCTGTGCCGGATCGGCGTGCAGCGTGTGCGCCGCTCCCATGCCGGCCGCGATGGTCATCCCGGCCAGGAACGCCACGGCGCGGGCGCGGAAACGGCTCATTTCTCCAGCCCGGTCTTGCCGTGCCGATCGACCGTGCGCAGCACGTCGTCGTCATGGCGATACCATTCCTCGGTCTCCTTGCCGGCCGGGTCGGCGTGGTGACGCTCAGCCCAATCGCGGCCGAACTTGTCGGTCTCGATCCAATCGGCATCGTCGCCGGGCTTGAAGCGCTGGATCATCAGCAGCGTCGAGCCGTAATTGCCGGTGGTCAGCCCGTCGGCGGTGATCTCCTTGCCGCAATATGCTGCGAGGTCGTGATTGAGCCCGGCGAAGATCGTGTTGCTCTTGGCCGCGACATAGAGCTTGCCGTCATCGGCCTCGAGGCCGAGCGGGCGATGGCCCTCGGCGCAATGGGGCCGGCAATCATGGGCGATCGCGCAGGCCAGATCGACGATCCGGCCCTTCACCGTCATGAGATGCTCGTCACTGACGCCCAAGCTGTCGGCGGCGCCGGCCGGACGGGAGAAAGCAAGGAGAAGCCCAGCGAGGGCGAGTGCAAGGCGCATGGTCACTCCCCAAACGGCACGATGCCGTAATCCTTGTCGTTCTTGAGCACGATCCCGCCATTTTCGAGGATCTTGCGGACGACGAGGTAATTCACGCCGTCGCGTTCATATTCGTCGGCATCGACGACGACCTGATCGGTCTGGATATCGATCAGGGTCGGATTGTCGACCGGATCGCTGTCGTCGACCTTGAGCAGGATATAGGCCTTGCCGTCCGCGCCCTGGATGCCGACGGGGACGCCGCCGGTGGCGCACCAGATCGCGCATTGGTGATGGGCGGAGCCGGTGCCGATGCCCATGATGCCGCTGATCTGGCACCAGCTGTCGATGATCTCGCCGGTGAGCTTGACTCGTGTCGGCCCGCTATCGGCGCGCGCACCGCCGGCCGTGAGCGAAGCGGCGAGCATCAGGGCGAAAGCCGTGCCGATCCTTCTTCCAGGTGTCATGTTTCCTTCCCCGATGGCCTGAACCAGCCTTGCCCATCATTTCGCGGACGCGTGCGAAAGGTTACGGCAGGGGAGGGAGACCGGTACGCCGGGCACGAAGCTGTCGCCCGAGCGCAGCACCGCATAGGGCAGGCCGCAATGGGACTGCCCGTCATGCAGGATGACGCGGCCGCGTCCGACGACCGAGGCGCTGCCGCCGGTCACGACGATGGCGGTCGCCTCATCGAGGCCAATGCCGAGCAGGGCCGGGTGGTGGCGGATCAGCGGCTCGATGTCGTTCTCGCGGTGATAGAGGTCGAGATGCTGGTCCACCGCCGCATGCGGCAGCAGCCCGAAGCCGCGCTCGTGCCCGGGCGCCGAGATGATCCAGTTGCCCTCGGGGGCGCCGCGCACGAGATAGGAGGCGAGGATGCTGGCGCCGGCCGAGGTGCCGCCGACCACGCCGCCGCGACTCAGCAGCCGGCGCACCGCCGCTTCCGTCCGCGTGCCAAGATAGGCATCGGCGATCCGCCACTGCCGGCCGCCGCCGAACCAGACCGCGTCGGCCTTGTCCAGCGGCGCGGCGAAGGCCCGGCTGTCGGCGATCTTTCTGTCGCGGGTGTGCAGGATGACGATGTGCTCGACACCGAAGGTGGTCTTGAACCAGCGCTCCAGGGCGGCCGGATCGATCTCCTCATCGACCGCCGCCGTCGGGATATAGACGAAATGCCTGGACCGGCCGCCGGCGAGAGCGACGAACCGGTCGGCGATGCTCGCCGGAATGTCGCCGCCGCCGACCAGCAGCAGCGCCCCATGCGGGGCCGCCAGCGCCGGCCCGTGCAGCCCGTCGGCCGACAAGGCCAGCAGGATCGCGAGGAAGGCGGCGAGCCGTGTCCACGGAATCCAGCCGAGCAGCGCGCGAAGCAGAAGCAGGGACATGGGCTCGTGCCGGATCGAACGCTCAGCCCTTGGCCGGCAGCGTGCCGAGGAAGGCGGTCACCGCGTCCCAGATCGGGGCCGCGCCGGGGTTGGAATCGGGCCTGAGCGTCGCCGAGCCGTGAACGCCGAGCTGCGGGACGAACTGGGTCTTGCGCGCGCCGGGGACGGCCTCGACGAGCGCCTTCGCCGCGGCGATCTCCTCCGCATTCGAAGCCGAGGTGACGAAGACCGGGCATTTCACCTTCGCCGCCTGCTCGCGGACGGCACCGCCGGCGAAATACTCGCCGGGGGAGAAGCTCAGAAGGCCGGCGATCTCGTCCGGATGACGGGCGGCGAGGAAAAACACCAGCGAGGCCGAATAGCTGCTGCCCCAGACGATCACCGGCGTGCCCGGCCAGGTCTGGCGCGCATAGGCGAGGGAGCCTTCGAGGTCCGGCAGGGCGTCGAGATAATTCACCGCCGCACCGCCGCGCGCCTTCACCGTGTCGTTGCCAAGGCCCCACAGATTGCCGCCGGCACGCTGGTCGATCGCGAGCACGTCATAGCCGAGCCCCGCGAGCCTGGGCGCGATCGGTGCATATTCGCCGCGGTTGGAGCCGGCCTGGTGGAACAGCAGGATCGCGCCCTTGACCGGCGCCGCCGCCGGATAGAGCTCGCCATAGACCTTGCCGCCGTCGCTCGCGGGAAAGCTCACCGTTTCCGCTCGCGCCCCCAGGCTCAGCGCCAGCAGGATCGACAGGGCCGCGATCAGTCTCGACATGGATGTTCTCCCTCTTCGGATGCGGTTCGCGGCCCGGCGCCGAAAGTTACGCGGGCCGGCGAGGCAACGAACGGGCCGCCTATCGGTTGGAAAGGCATCTCATTCTATGAAGGAGGGACGACATGGCCAACGAGCTGAACGGCAGCCGCATCGCCATTCTCGCGACCGACGGCTTCGAGCAGACGGAGCTGACCGAGCCCCAGAAGGCGCTGGTTGCGGCCGGTGCCACGGTCGAGGTGATCTCGCTGAAAGCGGGCGAGATCCAGGGCATGCAGCACCATGACAAGGGCGACAAGGTCCGGGTCGACAAAACGCTCGACCAGGTCAAGGGAGAGGATTATGCCGCCCTGGTGCTGCCGGGCGGCGTCGCCAATCCCGACACGCTCAGGACCGATGCCAAGGCCGTCGCCTTCGTGCGTTCCTTCGCCTCGGCGCATAAGCCGATCGCGGCGATCTGCCACGGCCCGTGGACGCTGATCGAGGCCGACGCGGTGCGCGGCCGGACCATGACGTCCTGGCCGTCGCTCAAGACCGATCTCAGGAACGCCGGCGCCGAATGGGTCGACCGCGAAGTGGTCGTCGATAACGGCCTGGTCACCAGCCGCAAGCCGGATGATCTGCCCGCCTTCTGCGCCAAGATGATCGAGGAATTCCGCAAGGGCCGGCACGCCTGAACGGCCCCGGCCGGAACCAAGTGGTGCCACATCGGTTGATGACGCGCCACCGGCACTGAAGCCGAGGCGCCGCAAAGGGAAAACACCATGTCCATCATCGGTTGGATCATTCTCGGCCTGATCGCGGGCTTCCTCGCCAGCAAGATCGTGAACAAGACCGGCGAGGGGGTGTTGCTCGACATCATCCTCGGCATCGTCGGCGCGATCGTCGGCGGTTTCCTGTTCAATCAGTTCGGCGCCGCCGGCGTCACCGGCTTCAATATCTACAGCATGCTCGTCGCCGTGGTCGGCGCGATCGTCGTGCTGTTCCTCTATCACGCCCTGTTCGGACGCCGCACCATCTGATCCGGGCGGCATGTTCGGTTGAAGGAGCCTTCCATGAGCAAGCTGATCTCTCTCGCGGCCGTGCTGGCGCTCTATGCCGGCGCGGCCTCGGCCCAGACCGCCGATAGCGCGTCCGGCGGCCCTGCCCAGCTCAACGCCATGGACCGCCAATTCGTGACCAAGGCCACGATCGGCGGCATGACGGAAGTCCAGGAATCGCAGCTGGCCCAGGGCCAGGCGCAATCCGACGACGTGAAATCCTTCGGCCAGCACATGGTCACCGACCATGTGGCGGCAGGCGAGAAGCTGAAATCGATCGTCGCGGCCGAGGGCATCCAGGCCCCGGCTGATCTCGACAAGAAGCATCAGCAGGAGCTTTCCTCGCTCGAGAAGCTCAAGGGCGGCGCCTTCGACAAGCGCTACGTGAAGGCCCAGCTCGCCGCGCACAAGCAGACGGTAGCGCTGTTCGAGAAGGAGGCGAGCTCAGGCCAGGACCCGCAGCTCAAGCAGTTCGCCAGCGCCACGCTGCCGACGCTCAAAGAGCATCTGAGCGACGTCGAGGGGCTGGCAAAGCAGTAGCGGACGGGAACGGCCGGCGCTCGGCGCCTGTTGTCATTTCATGCGTCAACAACGCCGAGATCTGAAATGACGATGAGAAAACCCCACCGTTCCCTCGTGCCGGCGGTGCTGGGCGCGGCCGGCCTGCTCGCCGCGGCGAGCCTCCAGGCACAGACCGTGCAGACGCCGCCGGAGCCTCAGCATCGACAAATGGTGCCGCAATCCCCGCCGCCCTCGCCGACCAAGCCGCCGGTCGAGCCGGTCCAGCCGGGGCTCAGCGGCGAGCTCAACCAATCCGGCGGCGTCATCACCCCGCCCAAGAATGTCGATCCTTCCATGCAGAAACCGGCGCCGGAGGTAGGTCCGCAGAGCACGCCGGTGGTGCCGCCGCCCGGCACGCCCGAGAACCGGCCGGGGGTTCAGCCTAAATAGCAACGGTGCGTAGTCAAATAGGGCTTCCCTGGAACTGAACTGGCGTGGCATGGTTGACGGGATGTTTTGCAGCAACCGGGCATAGGGCCGGCGCGGCGCGCGCGTCGGTCCCGGAACTGCCATAGCGCCAGGGATTCTCCATGCCGGATAACGAGCACTCCTCCTCGCCGGGTTCGGAGGATGAGAGCACAGGGGAACGGAGCGAACGCTCCCAGGACGACAAGAGAAACGATCAGGGCGACAATAGTTCGGGCGATAGGGGCAAGGACGAGCAGCCGCCTCACCGCCGGTCGCGCGGGCCGCTGATCGCGCTCATCATCGCCGTGATCGTCGCGATCATCGCGGGTTTCATCTACTGGCTGATGACCAAGGATCTGGAGTCCACCGACGACGCCTATGTCGATGGCCGTGCCATCATGGTGGCGCCGCAGGTCTCGGGGCCGGTCCTGCAGCTCGCCGTCAACGACAATCAGTTCGTCCATGCCGGCGATCTGCTGGTCGAGATCGATCGGCGGCCGTTCCAGGCCTCTTACGACCAGGCGGCGGGGAATGTCGCGGCGATCACCGCCCAGCTCGGCAATGCCCGCATCGCCCTCGACAAGGAGCGCACGATCGCGCCGGCGGCCCTGCTCCAGGCCAAGGGCCAGCTCGCCCAGGCGCAGGGCCAGCTCTTCCAGGCCCAGGCCGACAATGAGCGGCAGCGCAAGGTCGAGCGGGCGGCGACCTCGCAACAGGATATCGACCGCGCCACCGCCGGCCTCCGCCAGGCGCAGGGCCAGGTCGACCAGGCGCTGGCGCAGGTCAAGCAAGCCGATCTCATTCCGCAGAATGTGGCCCAGGCCGAGGCCCAGGTCGCCCAGCTCGAAGGGCAGCTCGCCCAGGCGCAGGCGAGCCTCGCCCAGGCCGCCCTCAATTTGGGATATACGCGCGTGCTGGCGCCGCAGGATGGCTGGATCACGCGGCGCAATGTCGAGGTCGGCAGCTATATCCAGACCGGCACGCAGATCCTGGCGATTGTCTCGCCGCAAGTCTGGGTCACCGCCAATTTCAAGGAGAACCAGCTCAATCGCATGCGGCCGGGCCAAGCGGTCGACATCACCGTCGATTCCTATCCCTCGCTCAAGCTGCACGGCCATGTCGACAGCATCCAGCTCGGCTCGGGCTCGCGCTTCTCCGCCTTCCCGGCCGAGAACGCGACCGGCAATTTCGTGAAGATCGTCCAGCGCATGCCGGTCAAGATCGTCATCGACAGCGGCCTCGATCCGAACCTGCCGCTGCCGCTCGGCGCCTCGGTCGAGCCGACCGTGTCGTTCAAATGAACGACGCGCCGCCGAAAACCGTATCGTTCACATGAGCGATGCCCCGCCGAGAAAGGGCCAGGCCTGGAAGCCCAAGGGCAATCCCTGGCTGATCGCCGTCATCGTGACGCTCGCGGCCTTCATGGAGATCCTCGACACCACGATCGTCAATGTCGCGCTGCCGCACATCGCCGGCAGCATGTCGGTCAGCAGCGACGACGCGACCTGGACGCTCACCTCCTACCTCGTCGCCAACGGCATCGTGCTCACCATCTCCGGCTGGCTCGGCCATGTGCTCGGGCGCAAGCGCTACTTCATCATCTGCATCGTCATGTTCACGGTCTGCAGCCTGCTGTGCGGCCTGTCCGGCAGCCTGGCGCAGCTGATCTTCTTCCGGCTGGCGCAGGGCTTTTTCGGCGGCGGGCTGCAGCCGAACCAGCAGGCGATCATCCTCGACACCTTCCCGCCGGCCCGGCGCGGCGCCGCCTTCGCCGTCACCGCGTTCGCGACCGTGGTGGCGCCGGTGCTCGGTCCCTCGCTCGGCGGCTGGATCACCGACAATTACAGCTGGCGCTGGGTCTTCTTCATCAATCTGCCGGTGGGATTGCTCGCCTTCTTCGGCGTCATGCAATTGGTCGAGGATCCGCCCTGGGCCAAGGGCAAGCGGGCCGACCGTCTCGACGGCATCGGCCTCGCCCTGATCGCGCTCGGCCTCGGCAGCCTGCAGATCGTGATCGATCGCGGCGAAGACGAGGATTGGCTGGGCTCGAGCTTCATCCGGATCTTCTTCTGCCTGGCCGTGGTCGGCATTCTCGGCGCCATCACCTGGCTGCTCTATACCGACAAGCCGATCGTCAATCTCCGCGTGCTCAAGGACCGCAACCTCGCGGTCGGCTCGGTCCTGATCGCGGCCATGGCGGCGATCCTCTATGGCAGCGCCGTGGTCATCCCGCAGCTGGCGCAACAGGTGCTGGGCTACACCGCGACCTTGGCCGGCCTCATCCTGTCGCCGGGCGCGCTGCTGATCTGCCTGCTCATCCCGGTCGCCAACATGGTTCAGCGCGTGGTGCCGACGAAATACGTCATCATGTTCGGCTTCGGCTGTATCGGCTTCGCCATGATCTACTCCCACGGGATCACGCCCGACGTCGATTTCATCACGCTCGGCCTGATGCGCGCGGCCCAGGCCGGCGGCCTCGCCTTCATTTTCGCGCCGCTCTCGACCGTGACCTTCTCGACCATCGCCAGGGAGGACAATGGCGATGCGACCGCGCTCTTCACCATGTTCCGCAACGTCTTCGGCTCGATCGGTATCTCGGTCTCGACCGCGATGACGACGGAGCGCACGCAGGTGCAGCTCGCGCATATCCAGCCGCATATGACGCCGCTCGATCCCGGCTATGCGAGCCTGCTGGCGCAGGTGAAGCAGGGCATCGCCGCCTATGGTCAGGGCGGCAGCGGCAGCGCCATGGGCATGATCTACCAGACTTTCCGCATGCAGGGTGCGGTGCTGGCCTATGCGGATATCTTCACCTTCTGCGCGGTCCTGGCCTTCCTGGTCATGCCGCTCACCCTTCTGTTCAGCGGCGTGAAGAAGGGAGGCGGCGGTGGCGGCGTGGCGTAACGGCCTCGTTCTGTCCGGCCTCTTCCTGGCCGGCTGCACGGTAGGTCCCGATTTCGAGAAGCCGTCGAGCTGGTCGCCCGAAAGCTGGTTCTCGGCGCCCGAGCCGGCGGCGCCGCAGCCGCCGGCGGCGAGCCGGCCGGTGGCCGAGCCGGTCAAGGCGGATTGGTGGACGCTCTTCGGCGATGCGGAGCTGACGGCGCTGGAGCAGCGGGTCGAGGCCGCCAATCTCGATATCCGGGCGGCGACGCTGCGCTTGGCCGAAAGCCGCGCCCAGCGGCGCATCACGGCCGCCGACCAGTTCCCGCAGATCAATGGCGACGCCTCCTATGTCCGCGAGAAGCCGAGTGCCCGCGGCGAGTTCAGCCTGTTCAGCGGCGCCGGCGGCGGCGCTTCATCGGGCGGCGGCGCCTCGGGCATCCCGAGCCCCGGACCGATCCCGCCTTTCAACCTCTATCAATGGGGCTTCGACGCCTCCTGGGAGCTCGATCTCTGGGGCCGGGTCCGGCGCTCGGTCGAGGGGGCCGACGCCAGCATCGAAGCCTCGGCCGAGGCGCGGCGCGACACGCTGCTCTCGACCATGGCCGAGGTCGCGCGCGACTATATCCAGCTGCGCGGCGTCCAGACCCAGCTCCGCATCGCCCGGGAAAATCGCGACGTCGCGGTGGAGAGCTTGCGGCTGACCGAGGACCGTGCCGGCCACGGCCTCACCTCCGAGCTCGATGTCCGCAACGCCCGTGCCGAGCTGCTGAGCATCCAGGCGACCATTCCGCAGCTCGAGCAGCGCCAGGCCGAAGCGATCAACCAGCTGGGTTTCCTGTTCGGCGAGCCGCCGCGCGCGCTGCTGGCCGAGCTCCAGCCGCCCGGTCCGGTGCCGCCGATGCCGCCCGCCGTGCCGATCGGCCTGCCCTCGGAGCTCGCGGAGCGCCGCCCCGACATCCGCGAGGCCGAGGCCAAGCTGCATGCCCAGACGGCCGAGATCGGCGTCGCCGTGGCGGCCTTCTACCCGAGCGTCACGCTCAATGGCAGCGACGATCTGCAGGCGCTCAAATTCGGCAATCTCGCCAATTGGGCCTCGCATACCTACAGCTTCGGCCCCAGCATCAGCCTGCCGATCTTCGAAGGCGGCAGGCTCAAGGGCAATCTGGAGCTGACCAAGGCCGAGCAGCAGGAAGCGGCGATCGAGTTCGAGCGCACCGTGCTCAATGCCTGGCAGGAGGTCGATAATGCGCTCACCGCCTATGACGAGGAGCAGCATCGCGGCACCGACCTGACGCTGCAAGTCGAGCAGACCAGGCAGGCGCTCGATCTCGCCCGCCAGCAATATCGCTCCGGTCTCGCGACGTTTCTGCAGGTGCTCGACGCCCAGCGCCAGATGCTGTCGGCCGAGCAGCAGCAGGCCGACAGCCTGACGACGGCCTCGACCAATCTGGTGTCGCTCTACAAGGCCTTGGGCGGCGGCTGGCCGGAAAAGACGGCCGACAAGGATGCCGGATGAGCGAAGGGTCGCTGCTGGTGGCGAGCTACAATATCCATAGCTGCATCGGCACCGACGGCAAGCTCGCGCCCGAGCGGATCGCCGCCGTGTTGCACGAGCTCGATGCCGATATCGTGGCGCTGCAGGAGGTCGATGCCCAGCACCGGGCCTGCGGCTATCTCGATCAATGGGCGGTGCTGGCCGAGGCGGCGGGCTATCGCTGCATTCCCGGCATCAGCCTGCGCACCCATCGCCGCGACTACGGCAACGCGCTCTTCACCCGCCGGCCGGTCGAGACGATCCGCCTCCATGATCTCAGCATCGACAAGCGCGAACCGCGCGGCGCCATCGATGTCGATGTCGATGTTCAAGGCCGGATACTGCGCATCATCTCGACCCATCTCGGCCTCCGCCGGCAGGAGCGGCGGCGGCAGATCGAGCGGCTGCTGGGCCTGATGCCGGGGCCGGCAGCAGGCACGCTGCTATTGGGCGATCTCAATGAATGGCAGCCTCTGTCGCTCAATCTCCGCCTGCTGCACCGGCATTTCCACTCGGGCCGGCCGGCGGCGAGCTTTCCCTCACGCTTCCCGCTGCTGGCGCTCGACCGCATCCTGGCGGCAGGGTCCGCCCGTCTCGGCCACATCGGCGCCCATGCCTCGCCGCTCGCCCGCACGGCGTCCGACCATCTGCCGATCCGGGGGGTGATGCGATGGGCCTGATCGCCCGCATCGATTGGCGGCGCTGGATCTCGATCCTGACTATCGTGATCGTGGTGGCGGCGCTGGCGATCGTGGTGCAGGTGCTGCATCAATTCACGCTCGAGCAGATCTGGCGCTCGTTCCGCCGCATCGGCCCGCGCGCGCTCGGGCTCGCCGCCCTCTGCACGGCGGCGAGCTATCTGTCGCTTACCTGCTTCGACCGCATCGGGGTCGCCTATGCCAAGGCGAAGCTGCCCTATCGCCGCGTGGCGCTCGCCGCCTTCGTCAGCCTGTCGATCGGCCATACGGTGGGCCTGGCGCCGTTCAGCAGCGGCGCCATCCGCTATCGCTATTATTCGAGCTGGGGCCTCGATGTCCGCCAGATCGGGCTCATCGTCATGCTATCGGCGGTGACGGTCGCGATGGGCGAGCTGACGCTTTCGGCCGTGGCCTTGCTCGCCCAGCCAGAGCTGGTCGACCGCGTGCTGAAGACGAGCCGGCTCTTCGGCCTGTCGCTCGGCGCCGCCGCGGCCGCCCTCGTCCTCGCCTATGTCGTCTTGAATCTGGTTCGGCGTCGGCCGTTTAAGCTCGGGCGCTGGTCTGTGGCGCTGCCGGGCGGGCGTTTGGCGGCGGCGCAGATCGGCGTCGGGCTGGTCAATTATCTGCTCGTCGCCGGCGCCTTGCATTTCCTGCTGTCGGCGGTGACGCCGGTCGATTACTTCACCACCGCCACGGCCTTCGTGCTGGGCAATCTCGCCGCTCTCGTCACCCATGTGCCGGGCGGGCTCGGCGTGCTCGAAGCGGTGATCGTGACCTTGCTGCCCCAGGCCGAGATCATCGGCCCGCTCATCGCCTTCCGGATCGTCTATTTCCTAGCCCCGCTCTGCCTCGGCAGCCTGGTGTTCGCGACGACCGCCTGGCGCCGGTAGCTCCTCGACCAGCTCGGACCAGAGCCGGCCGAGCGTCAGCGGCTCGGTCGGATCGAGCCAGCTCGTGCCCGGCATCGGGTCGCTCGGCCCGTTCTCGTCGAGAACCAGCTTCTGCAGATATCCGTTGCGGTCGAGCGCGCCGATCGCGGCGGCGATCGAGCCGATCCGCCCGATCGCCGCCGTCACCTCGGAAGCCGGCACATGGATCTGGTCGGCGATCAGCCGGTCGCGGATGGAACGGATGCCGGCGCGCCGGGCGGCATCGCCATCCTCGATCGCGAGGTCGCATTCGGTGTCGAGCGCCATCGAGCGGTTGTTGAGGTTGGAGGAACCGACGCGCAGGAAGTGATCGTCGATGACCACGAGCTTGGCATGGACCTTGACCTCGACCCGCCTATCGCCGTCCGGCACCGTCGGGTAATAGACATGGAGCCGCCCGTGGCGATCGGCCGCTTGCAGCCGGCGCAGAAGCCGGTCGCGGTTGTTGCCCATGGCGAACTGTTCCACATAGCCGTTCGAGGTGCGGGTGACGATGATGATCACCTCCGGCCCGCCCGGCTCCTCCAGCCGCGCCGCCAGCGCCGCGCCGATACTGTCCGCTGTCAGATATTGCTGCTCCAGATAAATGCAGTGCCGGGCGCTGGCGATGGCGTCGAGATTGAGCCGCTCGATCTCACGGGTATCCGCGTCGGTGCGGGCGACCCCGACCGGAATCCCGGTGAAATCGGCGGGATGATCCGCCGGCCAGAGCGGCGCGCCCGAGACGGCAGGCAGCTCCTCGCCGGTGCCGAGCCGCCAGCGTTCGCGGGCGTAATCCGCGACGGCGCCGGCGACCGGCCCCTCGACCATGAGCTGGAGATCGTGGATCGGCCCATAGCTTTCGCCTTCCGGTGTCACCCGGCGCGGGTGCCTGGGCGGATGATCGGCCGGGTCCCAGCGGTCGCCGGCGAGGTCGATGCCGCCGACGAAGCCGAGGACGCCGTCGATCGCGATCAGCTTCGCGTGGTGGGACATGCCGAATCCGGCCGGCATGAAATGGTGTTGCAAGCCCGTATGCCGCTCCTGCAGGGCGGCGAGCGGGCCGGCCGAGCGCCGGTTGCCGCCATAGAAGACGGTGCGGTCCCAGAGCAGGATGCGGATCGCGAGCGCCGGCCGTGCCGTCAGCAGCTCGTCGAACAGCCCGCCCAGCGTCAGGCATCCCGGTGCCGCGCCCCGCGGGTCGAGCGCCAGCGCCATCTCCAGATCCCATCCCAGCAGCAGGATCTCGTGCCGCGCGCGCGTCAGACAGCCGGCGAGCGCCTTGAAATAATCCGCGTTGGTCAGTAGTGCCGCCCGCGCCGCCGTCTCGATCCGCCAGCAATTGCGGCCTGGGACGAGCAATCCCGTCGTCATGTTGAACGCCGTTGTCGCCATGCATGAGAGTGAACTGCGATTGCGCGGTTCCGTTCCCGATCAGCCTCAATCACGACGTACTACTACACTCAGGCAAGAGAGGCGGAATCGTAATTCCATCAACCTTTGGATGTGTCCGCAAACCCCATCAGGGGCTACAGCCCTTTGGAGCATTTGGGATGCCGAGTTCAATTCAGCAGCATTTTATGACACCACGATGATGGTTGGCGGTGAGGCTGAATTGCACGTGATCCTTTCTGATGCATCCATGGGAAAGGAATTAATCCGTGTTCTGGAAGGCCGATCGCACTTATCTCACCGTTAAGCGCAGCTTCGAGTCGCGCGGCGTTTGCCAGGCATGGAACTTTAAAACGTCCCATATGGAAGTTCCTAGTAAGTGCCATGTGGCAGACATTTTCGATATTCGTAACATAGAACGCAGGAATTATATAATGATATCAATGTTGTAATGACCTTTTCTCATTACAACATTTTATTCAGAACTGTCTATGATAGCTATTGCATTTAGAACTGTTGAATCAAGTTCGGGCTCCTGATATGATCGCTCTCGAAAATCATTCGGAGTAAGTCATGGCGACGGAAGGACAGCAGAAGGGGCGGCAGGGGCATACTCCCCCCTATGTGTCCTGGACGACCACGAGAAGCTTCATCCAGGATCTTCATGAGCACGGGCTTCCGACTCGCATTGATCGGAGCGTGCTTCACAAAATGTCCGGCGCATCCGCGACGCAACTCCTAACGGCGCTGCGCTTTCTTGAGCTAATTGATCAAGATGGCGTCCCGAGTTCGCGCCTCAACGAACTTGTCAACGCTTATGGTACAGACCAATGGGCTCAAGCTCTTCAACGTCTTGTTCACGCCTCCTACGCCCCCCTCTTCGAACTCGACTTGGGCAGCGCAACTCCGGGACATTTTAACGAGACGTTCCGTAAGGCCTTTCCTGGATCGGACGCGGTTCAGCAGAAGTGCGCCACGTTTTTTTTGTACATCGCGAAGGAAGCCGGAATCGAGATCAGCGGCCGGGTGCTGTCTGGCCGCAAGCCCAGGCCGCTGATAAGAGGCAAGATAGCTATAAAAAAGAGGACCGGAGCGGTGCCCGTGGTAACCCCCGAGATATCTCCCCAAGCCTTGAATTCGGTTGCGGTGGTAGGGAAGAAAGTTTCCGAAGTTCTACTTGAAAACTTCGATCCGAATGACATGGACGAGGATCAACAGGCGGCCGTCTGGACACTGCTGCGATATTTCAAGGCGAAAGGCTCTTGACAGTAGCGCGTGGCCACCAAGTCGAATTGGGCGACCTCCGCGTTATGTGCGTTGCGTGATGGGGATTCCCGGCAACCGGAGAGAAGGGGGTACATCGCCTTGGATGCCTCCGGACATCAGTGGAAGCCTCTAAAGCCGCCAATGCCCTCTCGCACGGCGGAACACGAAAGTCGTGTGGCATCGGTTCGTATTTAGCTCATGTGGCCACGTCGAGAAAGAACGTACAGAATGAATAATAAGACAGTGGCGTGGTGTGACTGGATGGCGGGCCTTCTCATCGGGCTCATGCCCCTGGCAGCTCACTTAATCCTGCACCTGGCGGCTAAACCTACCAAAGACTGGGATGATAATTGGTCGGCGGACATATTATTTATAAGTATCAGTAATTCTGGAATGAGTGCCATCATCGTCTTCACGAGGCTCATCGGCGGATCTCACAGTTTTCAGAGTATGAAACCGGGGATGAGGATCGTTTGGGCGCTGACCCTTGTGTTTTTTTGTCTGGCGTCTCTTTTGTACGGCGCAGCCGTTACGGGTATGGGAAGCGATAATATGATTCTTGTATCGTGCATTTTTTTGATTCTATCATCGGCGTGTTCCTTAAATTTCGAGCTAACTATGGCCGCGAGGGGAATTCCAATTTCACCAAATGGGTAGCTTTTTCCGTCAGGCACGCATATCTATGTGGGTGGCGTATGGGCGCGGTGAGTGGGAATGGAGTTGGCTATGGCAACCTGGATGGAGTCAGTTATTCTGACTTTCGCGGTCGTTGCGGCCTTCGTGTCATATCTGGTTCGGAAACGGGCGGAGAGGGACTCTTCCATAGAGCCACCTCTTTTTACAAAGAGCGCCCTCAGACAGCCTGTCCGTTACCGTTTCTCTCGCCATTGATCAACGTGATAGCCACACCTACGGCTATAGATCCAAGGTCGATTGAAACATCGATAGCAGATGGGTGCGGCGTCAACCCCTCTGGCTAGCTGCGGTTGGCGCGGTGCGGCCCTTTTAGTGTCATGACATGCCCCAAGGCTATGAGCGAATGGGTATGTCATGTGAGAAATTGCCACCTCAGCGCTTGGCCGGCTTCTCGGTCGCGAGGCTCCGGCGCAGCGCATCCATGATGTTGATGACGTTGCTCGGCGGTGCCTCCTCGCGCCTGGGCTTGGGCGGCTTCCTGCCCTTCTTCTTGGCGGCGATGATGTCGAGCAGCCGGTCCTGGACCGGGTCCGTCACCATCTGCGGGTCCCACGGCACCGTGCGCTCCTCGATCAGCTCGGTGACGAGCGCCAGCAGCTTCGGCTCCGGCTTGCCGGCCTTGATGCCGCCCAGATACTCCTTGGCATCGCGCACCTCGTCGCCGTAGCGCAGCGTCCACAGCACGATGCCCTTGCCGCGCGGCTCCAGCATCACCGCACGCTCGCGCCGATAGAGCACGAGGCGGGCGATGCCGACCGTGCCGGTGTCGGCCATGGCGTCGCGGATGACCGAGAAGGCTTCCTCGCCGACCTCGTCGTCGGGGCCGAGATAATGCGGCGTGTCGTACCAGATCCAGCCGATCGATTCGTGCGGCACGAACATGTCGATATCGATCGTGCGCGCGCTGTCGAGCGCCACCGCGTCGAGTTCGCCATCCTCCAGCATCACATAGCTGTCGGTGCCGGTCTGGTAGCCCTTGACCTCGTCATCCTCCGCCACCGCCTCACCGGTCACGGCGTCGACATAGCGGCTCTGCACGCGATTGCCGGTCTTCCGGTTCAGCGTGTGGAATTTGACCTTCTCGCTTTCCGAGATGGCCGGCGCCATCGCCACCGGGCAGGTGACGAGCGATAGCTTCAGATAGCCCTTCCAGAACGAACGCGGCGCCATGATCTGCCCTCCGTTCTCACTAACGGAGGAGGCGTCGTTCGTTCCTCAATTTTAGCGGCCGGCGATCAGTTACCGCCCCTGGGCGTCGAACAGGGCCCGGAAATCCGCGAGCCCGAGCGTCATGACCGAATTCAGATCGTCGTCGAGGAACTCGTAGACCGCATCCTCGATCTGCCGGTTGCTGAAGAAGACGATTGCCTCCTGATCGCCGCCGCATTCGCGATGCGGCTCGCCGCCCGCTTGCGTGGAGACGTAGCTGCCGGTCGGGCGGATCTCCTTCAGCTCGCCATTCGCCCGATAGATGCGCAGCTCGCCCTGGATGACGAGCGTCCGATAGGGCGACCTGTGCCGATGCAGCATGACCTGCCGGTTCGCCGCGAACTTGAAGATGACATCGACGATCCCGCCTTTCTCGTCCACGTCGTAAATGTGATAGGCGGCGTTCTCGAGCCCGTCGACGGTGCGCCAGACGATATTGCTGTCGTCGAATTCGTGGATGCCCATGATCTCTTCCTCCCGTTCGGATCAATTGTCCAAGATGCGATCCTGGATCAGCCGGGCGGCCCCCCGGTCCCAGGAATAGTCGGCGCCGATCCGAAGACCGGTCTGGGCCGCGGCGATGACGGCGCCGGTTCGCGTATCGCGGATCGAGACCGCCACCTGATATTCCGTCCGGCTGATCCGCGACACGATCCCGACCAGGGATTGCTCGGCGCCGAGCTTGAGCCCGATCGCCGCGTCGCAGCCGTTGCATTGCCGCAGCGTGTGCGTCCTGACCGCCGCCGCGTCGGCGCTCGCGACATCGACAAGATCGTAGCGGCCGGACTGAGCGATCAGCTCGCGCACCTTGGCCGTGACGCGTCCCAATTGCTCTTCATCCTCGGCGCTGCCCTCGGTGACCGAGGCGCCGGCGCTGCGGTCCTCCAGCTCGAAATCGAATATCGCGAGCCTGATCGCCGCCGCTTCGGCGCTTGCGAACCTCGGAACGGCCCACAGGACCAGCGCACAGGTGAGAGCGGCGAACCGGATGGGATGATTGGTCATGAGTCCGGCATGCTCCTTGAAGCGATTGCCGGGCAGAGTGCGCCCTTCATCCCGTTCCGGAAAACCGATCCTCGCCCGAAACAGGCCGGGCAAATTTCCCGCGCTTGCGGCCTTGGCTTTCCACGGCGCCGATTCTGCCGCTTAATCGCTCCAGGCATGAGCGGGAGGCGGCGATGCGGATGTCACGGGGGATCGACCTCAAGCTCCGGCTGACCTTGCGGGTCGCGGTGCTGTCGGCTTGCTGCTTCGCCGCCGCCTCCTCATATGCCCTCTTCGCCGCCGACGGGGCCGCCCGCGCGCGGGCCGGTGGCATCGCCGACATGGTCGCACGCGATCTGGAGCTGCAGCAGGACAGGCGTCATTGGGCAAAACCCGCGTCCGGCCGCTTCCCGGATCTGGGAGAGGTGGCACCCCTCGCGACCTCAGGCCTCTGTATCGCCTATCGAACCAAGGGCGGCGACGTCCTGCAAAGCGTCTGCAACGGGACTAGCCCCGGCGAGACCGAGGCGCCGGCCGCTTTCGCCGCCCTCTATCGGGCCGCGTTCGATCCAGGCCGGGATGTCGTGCGTGCTGTCCGTTTCGGCGCGGAGGCGCCGGGCGAGGCGGTGGTGTCGCTCGATCCGGCGGCCCTGATCGGGCAGGCCTGGCGCGACACGAGCAACCTCATCACCGTCATGGCGGCGACGCTTCTCGTCCTGTGCCTGCTGGTCCATGCCGCGATCGCGCGCGCCTTGCGGCCGACCCGGGCGATCCGGACCGGGCTCGAACGCCTCGCCGCCGGCGATCTCAGCACCCGTTTGCCGGCCTTCGACCTGGCCGAGCTGTCCGCGATCGGGACCGTGTTCAATCAGCTCGCCGAAAGCCTCGACCGAACCTTGGCCGAGCGCAGCCTGCTGACGCGGAAGCTGATCGCCGTTCAGGACGAGGAGCGGCAGCATCTGGCGCGCGAGCTCCATGACGAGTTCGGGCAATGTCTCGCCGCCATCGGCGCGCTCGCGGCGTCCGCGAGCCGGACGGCCGAGACGGAATGTCCGGCCCTGCTGCCGGATTGCGAGGGCATCGGCCGGACCGCCGCCCACATGATGGATACGGTGCGGGGCGCCTTGGTCCGGTTGCGCCCGCCCGATGTCGACGAGCGCGGGCTCGCGACCAGCCTCGAAGGTCTCGTCGCCGGCTGGAACGGCCGCAGCCGGGGCCGGCCGTCATTCGGCCTCGAGATCCGCGGCAGCTTCGACGGTTTGCCGCCCGGCTTCGGCGCCGGCCTCTACCGGATCGCGCAGGAGGCGATCACCAACGCCGCGAAGCACGCCGCAGCCACGCGGGTCGGGCTGCGCCTCCAGCGCCGCGAGACGGAGATCGAGATGGTGGTCGAGGATGACGGACCGGCCGGAGAGATCGAGCTCGCCGGCAAGTCCGGCTTGGGGCTCCTCGGCATGCGCGAGCGCGTCGCGGCCTTGGGCGGCACGCTCGGCTTCGAGGCGGGGCGGCCGGCCGGGTTCATCCTGCGGGCGACGCTTCCGGCGCCGCCGAACGGCCGAGCGGGCCGGCCGGCGTGATCGACGGCTTCACCGGAATCATGCTGGTCGACGATCATGCGATCGTCCGCGAAGGCTATCGCTCGCTCCTCCACAAGCAGCCGCCTCTGCGCATCGTCGCCGAAGCGGCCGACGGTGCCGAGGCCTATCGCCTCTACAAGGCGGTGCGGCCGGATCTCGTCATCATGGATCTGACCATGCCCGGCCTCGGCGGCATCGAGACCGTCCACCGCATCCGGCAATGGGACCGGACGGCACGGATCCTGGTCTTCACCATGCATCAGGACGCGGCCTATGCCGTGCAGGCGATCCGCGCCGGCGCCAAGGGCTACGTCACCAAGAGCAGCCCGCCGGAAGCGTTGGTGAAGGCCGTGTTCGAAGTGCTGAAAGGCCGGACCTCCTTGAGTCCCGATATCGAGCACGCGCTGGCGCTCGCCCGCCTCGGCGACGAGCCGGCGGCGACGGACGTGCTGAGCCCGCGCGAGTTCGAGGTGCTGCGCATGCTGCTCGCCGGCCGGACGAGCGACGAGATCGCCCAAACCCTGCATATCAGCCCGAAGACCGTGTCCAACATCCACTATCTCATCAAGAGCAAGCTCGCCGTCGGCTCGGATATCGAGCTGGTGCGGCTGGCGCTCCGGCAGAGGATTCTCGATATCGCGGAGATCGGGGAATGGGCCGGCGATTCACAATGAAACGCGCTGTGATCAGCCGGGTTACGGCAGTAGCGATCGTCCCGGCCGGCGACATCCTCACGTAACAAGGGGCCGGCAGCATCGAATTCTCGCGCAACCCGCCAAGCGGCGTGGCGCCGGTTGCCCGGGATGAGGATGTCGCCGAATGAACAAAGCCAACGCCGCCGCTGTCTCGGACCGCACCGTGCTGTACGCCGCCGAAGACCAGCATGCGGCCATGTACAACATGATTTCCGGCTACAACGTCGCCCAGGCCGTGCGCTGTGCCGCGCTGTTCTCCTTGGCCGATCATCTGTCCGACGGCCCCGCCACCGCCGACGAGATCGCGCGAGCCGAGGGGCTGGACCCCGGGGCGACGTTCCGGCTGATGCGCGCCTGTGCTTCTTTCGGCCTCATGACCTACGACAAGAGCACGGGTTTCGCTGCGACGCCGCTGCTCGAGACCCTGCGCAAGGACGACCCGCGATCCCTGCGCGGCATGGCGATCGCGCTCGGCGGGCAAGGTCATTGGGCGCCATGGGGCCGGCTCGACGACGCGATCCGGACCGGCGAACCCCAGGCTAAAGCCACGCTCGGCTCCAGCCTGTGGGATTACTATGGCAAGGAAACGGGTGCGGCGGAGGGGGCAGCCTTCACGCAGGCCGTGGGCGGGATGACATCGGCGCTGGTGGTCGAAGCGGCCCGGCTCATCGATACCGGATCGGCCGGCTTCGCGGTCGATGTCGGCGGGGCCAACGGTGGGTTGATCCACGCCCTGCTGAAAGAGAACCCGTCGTTGCGCGGCGCGGTATTCGATCTGCCGCATGTCGAGGCGGATGCGAGAAAGGTTGCCGAGGCGCAGCATGTCGAGGATCGCCTTTCGGTCGTCGCGGGAGATTTCTTCACCGAGGTGCCGGCCGCCGACCTTTATCTGCTGAAACACATCCTGCACGATTGGGCGGACGAGGCCTGCCTCTCGATCCTGAAGAATTGTCGGCGTGCCACCCATCCGGGCGCCCGGATGGTGGTGATCGAGATGCTGATGGATGAAATCGGGCCGACCCCCTTCTCCACACGGGTCGACCTGACGATGATGGTCGTGCTGGGCGCGAAGGAGCGCACGCTGGAAGAATACGAGGCCCTTCTCGGCGCGGCGGGCTTCCGCGTCACCGGAGTCGTTCCGACGGCGACGCCCGTCTCTCTGATCGAAGCGGTCGCCGTCTGAACCTCAGGGCAGAAGCCCAGCCGTCCGGTAAGCGTCGACGATCTCGTCATAGACGGAAACATCGTCGCGGCTGCGCGCCACGAGCTGGGCACCCTCGATCGCCGCGAAGATGGCGAGTGCTCTTCGCTCGATCGTCTCGGCGTCGGCCTCGTTCCCGAGCGACAGGACCTTGGCCAGCCACCGGGCATTCATCTCGGAGAATTTGACCACCTCGACCCGCACTTCGACCGGCAATTCCGCATGCTCGGCGGCCATCATGCCGCCGAGGCACATCCGGTTTTCGTTCAGCAGGGTGGTCCGGAAGACATCGGTGTATTTCCGGATGCAGGTGGCCTGATCGAGCGAGGCGGCCAGCAGCCCGTCGAGATATTCGGCGAAATCGGCCGTGTATTGGTGCGCGACTGCGCCGCCCAGATCGCCCTTGCTCGGAAAATAATAGTGGATGCTGGCGCTCTTGATGCCGACATCCCGCGCCAGGTCGCGAAAGCTCAACCCATTGTAGCCGCGAGCCTGCACCGTGGTCCGGGCGACGCTCATGATCTTCTGTTTCGTGTCGCTCATCGCCGCGCCTATCGTTTCTACCTGACAGTAGATAGATCTTGACGCGGCAAAACGAAAGGGTCTAGTTGTCGGGCATCGAAAATTCTACCTGTCGTCAGGTAGATTACAGGAGAGAGTTCATGCCCGATTCATCCGCCGGCAAGACCGACCCGATCCACTATCAGGATGCGACGGCGCTCGCCCGCCTCATCCGAACCCGGCAATTATCGTCCCGCGAGATCGTGCAGGCGCATCTGGACCGCGTCGAAGTGGTCAATCCCAAGATCAATGCGATCGTGACCCTGATGGCCGAGAGCGCGCTCGAGGCCGCCGATATCGCCGACAAGGCGGTCGCGAACGGTGTCGAACTCGGCCCGCTGCACGGCGTACCGTTCACGATCAAGGATTCGATGGACACGGCGGGTGTCCCGAGCCAGCGCGGCTCCCTGCTGTTCGCCGGCTATGTTCCCGACCAGGATGCGACCACGGTGGCACGCTTCAAGGCGGCCGGCGGCATTCCCTTGGCCAAGACCAACATCCCCGAATTCGCCGCCTGGATGGAAAGCGACAATCGCCTTACCGGCCGCACCAACAATCCCTGGAAGCTGGACCGCACGGCCGGCGGTTCGAGCGGCGGCGAGGGGGCCGCGATCGGGGCCGGCCTGTCGCCGATCGGCATCGGCAGCGACCTGGCGATCTCGGTGCGCGGTCCTGCCGCCTTCAACGGCATCGCGGCACTCAAGGCCACGCACGGCCGCATTCCCTATACCGGCCATTTCCCCACCTCGTTGAGCCGCTTCTGGCATGTCGGCCCGATGGCTCGCACCATCCGCGACGTGGCGCTCGGCTACGCCATCCTCAAAGGCGCGGACGGCATCGATCCTTACGCCATCTTCGCCCGCGACGCCCAACCCGCCGACCCGCGCATCGACGGCCAGCCCATCCGCGTCGGCTGGGTCTCGGACTCGGCCTTCGGCCCGGTCGATCCGGAAATCACCGCCGCCGTCGCGGCCGCGGCCGCCCGGCTCGCGGATCTCGGATGCGATGTCGAAGAGGTACGCCTGCCTTTCATGGAGCAGACCGACTGGCTCGCGCCCTTCCTCACGCTCTGGTACGAGATCGTGCCCGAGGTGCAAAAATACGCGACCGGCCGCGAGGCGGAGCTGCATGCCATCGGCGCCGGTCTGATGGCGACGCCGCAGCCTTCTGTCGTCGATTTCATCGCGGCCGAAGCCAAGGTCGAGCAGCTCAAGACCGCCTTTGCCGGCTATTTCCGACGCTATGAGGTATTGCTCTGCCCGGTCAACCCGTTCACGGCGCCGCCCCACGGTCTCAAGGAGCTCACCGTCAACGGCACCACCGTGTCGGCCTATCATGCCCTGAAGGCCACCTCGCCCTTCAACATGACCGGCCTGCCGGCCTTGTCGGTGCCGTTCGCCTTCAGCTCGGAGCAGCTGCCGATCGGTATCCAGCTGGTCTCCCGATGGCTCGACGAAGCGACGATCCTGCGTCTCGGCGCGCTGCTGGAGCGGTCCGGCGGCCTCGGCAATAGGCATCCTGACATTTAGGCCTTTACCGCAACGGCCAGACCATCGCGATCAGCGGCACGCCGACCAGCACGACGGTGATCGAGAGCGGCAGGCCCAGATGCCAGTAATCGCCGAACCGGTAGCGGCCGGGGCCCATCACCAGCGCATTGCATTGATGCCCGATCGGCGTCAGGAAATCGCAGGAGGCGCCGACCGCGACCGCCATCAGGAACGGGTCGATCTGGTAGCCCAATTGCTGCGCCAGGCTGGCGGCGATCGGGCCCAGCACCAGCACGGCCGCGGCGTGGTGGAGGATCGGCGTCACCAGCATCGCCACCACCATCAGAAGGGCGACGATGCCGACCGCCGGCAGCCCGCGGCCGAGCTGGGCGAGGCAGTGGGCGATCAGCTCTGAGCCGCCGGTCGAATGCACTGCCTCGCCGACCGGGATGAGGCAGCCGAGCAGGATCACCACCGGCCAATCGACCGCGTCATAGGCCTCGCGCAAGGTCAGCAGCTTGCCGACGATGACGGCCACGGCGCCGGCGAAGAAGGCGATCTCGACCGGCACCGCCTGCGTCGCCGCGAGCAGGATGGCGCCGGCCAGCACCAGCAAGGGCGGCCAGCTCGAGCGGCGCCGGCCGAGCGCCGCCCCGGTCGCTTCGAGCGGCAGGCAGCCGAGCGTGGTCAGCGTCTCGGGCAGCACCTCCTCGCTGCCTTCCAGCATGATGAGATCGCCGACGCGGAACGGCGTGTGCCGCAGCCGCCCGTCGATCCGCCGGCCGCTCCGGCTGATCGCCAGCAGATTGGCCTGATAGCGATCCCGCAGCCGCAGCCCCTCGGCGGTACGGCCGACCAGCGCCGAGCCTTCGGTTACGACCGCCTCGATCGTGCCGATCTCCGACCCGTCCGGCTTGTTCCGGCTCTCTTCATCGCTGCCGACCAGCTCGATCTGGGCCTCGTCGATCAGGCTCTGAAGCTTCTTCGCCTCGGCTTCGATGACCAGGATGTCGCCTTCATAGAGCGTCCAATGGCGTTGCGGCACATAGCGGTGCCCGCCCTCGCGCAGGATGAAGGCGACCGAGATCTCGCCATTGCCCAGCTTTTCGAGATCGCCCAGCTTCTTGCCGACGAAGGGCGATTTCGGCGGGATGCGCAGCTCGGTGGCGTAGGATTGCGGGTTGGCGTTCCCGCCGCCCGCCGGCTGCTGACCCTTGGGGATGAGCCGCCAGCCGAAGGTCAGGAACAGCACCGCCATCAGCGCCAAGGGTGCTCCCACCGGCGTGAAGTCGAACATGGCGAAGGGCTTGCCCAGCGTGTTCTGGCGCACGATCGAAATCAAGAGGTTGGGCGAGGTGCCGATGAGGGTCATCATCCCGCCGGCGAGCGAGCCGAAGGCCATGGGCATGAGATACCGGCGCCGGTCGCCGCCGCGTTCGGCCAGCTGATAGGCGAGCGGAATGAAGAGAGCGAGCGCGCCGACATTCTTCATCAGCGCGGACAGGATGGTGACGAACAGCGTCAGCATGCCGACCTCGCGGTCGGGCGAGGTCAGCGCCCATGACATTCGGCGCATGAGCTGCGTGCCGATGCCGCCCACGGCCACCGCCCGGCTCAGCACCAGCGCGGAGGCGATGATGATGACCACCGGGTTGGAAAAGCCGGTGAAGGCCTTGTTGGCCGGCACGATCCCGGTGGCGATGGCGGCGAGGAGTGCGGCCAGCGCCACGACATCGAAGCGCCAGCGGTCCCACAGGAACAGCCCGAGCATGGCGGCGACGATGGCGAAGGAAAAACCCTGTTGCAGCGTCAAGAATTTACCACCCGCGCGATCGAGCACCCGACGCAAACAGGGTTGTCTATCGAGCCGTTCCTTGTCGCCTAAACAGAGATTCGGGCTCTAAGCAGGCGCCCGATCGCGCCCGACAGCAGGATCACCAGGCCCACCGCCGCCAGATGGGCGCCCAGATCGAGGAAGGTCACGTCGAACGGGTGGAAGAATTGCAGGATGAAGGCCGAGAGGGCGGCGACGCCGAGGCCGCCGAATACAGCGACCCTGACGGGCGTCAGCGGCCGGGCCCGGCGCAGCAGCAGGAGCAGGCTCGTGCCGAGCGGGATGCTGACCGCCAGGATGAAGATGAAGCACTCGGCGCTCTCGCCCAGCACCCAGCCATCCGGGCCGACGGTGATCCAATGGCGCCAGCAGCTATAGCCGCTGGCGCCGATCCAGAGCAACAGCGGCACCAAGGGCAGCAATGCCCAGCGCGCCGGCCGGTCCGGCAGGCTGAGATGAAATGCTGAGATGGTGGCGGCGATGCCGGTCAGAAGCGTGCCGGTCAGCTCAAGCGCCAGCTTGGGATCTTCCGCCCTGCGCATGAAGAGCTGCAGATCGGAGAAGCGCCAGATCAGCGGTACCGCGATGGTGGCGATCACCAGCAGCCAGAGCGACGCGCGGACGAGCGGCGGGCGCAGCCTGCGGACCGGGCGGGCATCGTCGCGAAGCTGCGCGATGAGCTGGTCGGTCGTGACCCGGCCTTCCACTCCGCCTCACTCTCCGCTCATGCGGAGCCGGAGCGCCTTGACGGCCCGATGCACCGCGACCTTGAGCGCGCTCACTGATTTGCCGGTCTCGGCCGACGCCTCGGCCAGCGACATTTCCCGCAATTTCAGCAATTCGAGCGCCTTTCGCTGAGTCGAGGGCAAGGTCGCGATCGCACTTCTGAGCGCGTCGGACTTTTGACGAGTCTCCAGGATTCTGTTCGCGATGGGGTCCGAATAGGTTTCGTAGGCGATGTCATCCGAGATCTCAGACAGGTCTATCCGGCCCTTGCGGCGCAGGGCGTCGATGGACCGGCGGCGCGCGATCGCGGCCAGCCAATGGCTGAACGGGCGCGTCGGGTCATATGTGTGCCGAACCCGGTGGAGCGCAAGGAGCACATCCTGGACAACATCCTCGGCGCGGTCGGCGTTGCGGTGGCTCGGCGCCACGATCCGCCGGATCAGCGGCTGGATCTCGAGCAGCAGGCATTCATAGGCCCTCGCATCGCCGTCCTGGGCGGCGGCCATGAGCCGTCCCCATTCCCGGTCCTCGCCGTTCCTCTCAACCTGCGCCATTGCGTGCCGTCCGAAATCCTGGAAGCGGTTGTTTTCGGCTGGCTTCCGCCCGCATACAGCGGTATGGACATCCGATGGCCTTGGGTCATTGTAGATCGGTTGCTCTACTATTGGAACTCGCGGTCTCGTGAGTCACCGGAGCGTGAACTCAGCCGTAAAAATATCCCGCCGTGCCGCCTCGCGCTATGAAGGGCGTGCCGTCGCCGCGGCGACGAAGGCGTCGCGGAATTCCGGCGACGAGACATAGCCCAGCACCGAACGCAGCTCGGCCGCCCGTTCGAGGCCGAAGGCCGCCTCGAAACGGCTCTGGGCGACCTGCCACAGCTTGCTGCATTCCTCGAACTTGGCTCGCCCGTCGGCGGTCAGCCGCGCACGCTTGACGCGCCGGTCGCGCGCATCGACGACCAGATCGACCAGCCCGTCACGGATCAGCGGCTTCAGCGTGTGGCCGAGGGCGGACAGATCCATGACCAGCGCCTCGGCCAGCGGGCGCAGCGCCGGCATCCGCATGAACTGGATCTGGACCAGGATCGCATATTGGCTTCCGCGCAGCCCGGTGGGCGACAGCAGATCGTCATAGAGCTGGCCCATGCGCCGGGTGGCTTGCCGCAGCATCGCATTGTTGCAATAGCGGGGGTCGGCCAGCATGGTCTCGTTCATTCGTTTCTCCTTCCGCTCCGGCCAGGAGCGGGCATATGCCATCATATCGTGCTGGTATAGGCCATCTTCCAGATGGATTTCGATCGGTCTCCTCGGGTGGAGTGGCTATCCGGCTACCGTCGTCCAGCTTCGAAAACGGGCGAGTTGTGTTATTAATCTCGCCTTCAGGGCGAGTTGAACGGCGCCGGATGCAAAGCTCAAGTCGAAGGAGATATGAGCGGTGTCGATAGTCGATCGTGTCCTCAACAGCTTCGGCGCGTCCGACCCCGAGACGCCGCCGCCCGCCGGCATGAGTTTCGAGCAAAGGGCCGCCCTGATCGGGGCCCTTTACGAACTGCGGCATCGGGATCGCCCGCCGCTCGATATGTGGATCGCCGAGTTGGGCCGGGTGCTGTCGTTCGCCGAGGCGACCAAGCCGCTCGCCGAAGCCTTGTCCACGCTGGAATCGAATGCCGTAATGGCGGACGACGAAAAAAAGAAGGAGGCATTGAAGCTTCTGCGTATCGGTCTCCAGATCGCCGAGCTGCATCCCGTCGCCGCGTTCGGCGGCGATGTCCGCCATCTTCTGACGCAAAGCGTCGAGGGCGCGCTGGTGAAGAGCCGCCCCGTTCGCCTGATCAGATTGCTGCTGCCCACCCTGTACGTGCTGTTCGCCGGCGGCTTGCTGTGGGGCGGCTTTCAGGTCGACGGCATCAAGAATGCCGCCAGCAAGGCACTGACCGATATCGAGCAGGGCAAGGGCAGCGTGCAGACCGCCGCGGCCGCGGCGAGCGCCCAGATCGGCAATTTGAGCGCGGGTCTGCAGGCGGGGTGGCGGGAACAGCTCAAGGCTCAGGCGGAAAGCCAGCTCAAGGAGGTTGCCGACGCCGTGAAGCAGGCGAAAGCGGACGCCGCCCCCCGCGTCCAGGCGGAGCTGGATGGCATCGCGCAATGGGGGCGCGACAAGAGAGGCGAGCTCGGCAAGGCGGTCGAGGCCGAGCAATCGGCGCTCGATGCCCTGAAGCCTTCGATCGAGACGGCCAAGGCGCAAGTCGCCCCGCAAATTCAAGCCCGATTGGCGGAAATCGACCAGTGGGGGAATGCCCGCAAGAACGATTTGGACACGGCCGCCACGGCGATGGCGAAGCGGATCGAGTCGATCGGCAGCACCGTCGACAAGCTGAAAAGCGACGCCTCGATCCAGACCGATGCCGCGAAGGCCGGTATCGCCGATTGGGGCAGAACCCAGCAGGCGGCGGCGCTCAAAGATCTGGAGGCGCAGAAGGCCGCTATCCTCAAGGACATGGACGATCGCCGGCTCGACGTCCTGAGCGTCCAGTCCAGCGTGAAAACCCAGCTCGCCTCGATCGTGAACGATGTGCGCGCCGGCGAGGACGATATTCGAAAGCGGCTCACCGAGACGCAGAACCGCCAGCATGAATTGGATGCCAAGCTCGAAGAGCTGAAGCTGTTCGTCGATCAGTCGGTGCGCTTGCAGGCCGTCATCGATCGCGCCGATTCGAAGAGCACGCTGACCTTCTCGCAGCTCGTCGGCCTGCTGGAGGCCAAGGACGGCATCGCGATCGCCGCCGCCGGCCTCTCGGTGCTCGCGATCGGCGCGAGCCTGTGGTCGCTCCGGCGCCGCGGCTCCTGATCAGGGCAGTTGCAGGTCCCGCGCGCCGCGGAAATCCGCCTTGGCGATGTCGGCGCCGCGCAAATCGGCCATGGTCATGACCGCATCCTTGACGTCGGCGCCGGTCAGGATGGCGTCGGTCAGCGACGCCTGGGTGAGGTCGCTTTCGGCGAGGTTGCAGCCGCGCAGATCGGCCGCGGCGAGGATGGCGGCGCCGAGGCGGGCGGCATGGAAGTTGGTCGGCCAGCTCTGGCCGCTGCGCAGCTCCATCGGCCCGGCGAGAACCTTGGTCAGGTTGGCGACGTTCATGCTCGCGCGCTCGAAGCAGGCGCCGCGGATGTCGGCGCCGGCGAACTGGGCGCCTCTGAGGTCGGTCAGGCCGAAATCCGCCATGGCCAGCACGGCGCCGGTCAGATTTGCGCCGTTCAGCACCGAGCCGCGGAAATTCGCGGCGGACAGGTTCATCGAGCTGAAATCGAGCCGGCTCAGATCCATCTTGGCGAGATCGGCGCGCCTTCCCTTGGTGCCGTTCGACAGCATCCATTCGCGATGCGCCCGGAGCGCCTCGCCGACGACGCCGTCGATATTGTCGAGCCGCGAGACCATGTCGGCGCCGGTCAGGTTCGCCATCGACAGATCGACCCCGTCGAGGAGAGCGCCGACCAGGCTCGAATTGGCCAGATTGGTATCGCGCAGCAGCGCGCGGCTGAGGATGGCGCCGTCGAGCTTGGCACCCGACAGGTTCGCCATCGACAGGTCGGCGCCTTCGAGATTGCAGCCGGTCAGGTCCGAGCCGCTGAGATCGGCGCGGACGAAGGTACTGCCGCGGAGATCGGTGTCGCGCAGGTCGGTCTGCAGGATGAAGGCGTTGGACAGCTTGGCCTTGCTCAGGATGGCGCCCTTGAGCTTCGCGTTCGAGAGTTCCGCATGCAGCTTCTCGGCCGCGACCGGCGCGAACTCGCCATTCTTGTGCCGCACCAGATAGCCGTCGCGCAGGTCGGCCTCGACCAGGACCACCCGGACCATGGTGGCGCCGCGCAAGGCGGCGCCGCGCAGATCGACCTTGGGCATGATCGCATCGGTGAAATCGGCATTCGCCAGATCGGCGCCGAAGAAGCAGGCGCCTTCGAGATTGGCCTTGCGGAAATTCGCCGATTTCAGCTTGGCGCCGGTGAAGTCGGCGCCCGAGAGCTCGGCGCCTTCGAAGCGGGCGTTGGACAAATCGTGGAATTTCAACGCGGCGCGGGCACCGTCGCGGCGCGAGGACATGAAACGGGCGTGCCGGTCGATGACAATATCCAATTCCGCTTGCGTCAGAATTTTATAGTCCGTCATCGCCGCTCACTCATCCCGCGTGTCCCACCCGCAAGGAGTGATAGGACCGAGGGGTTAAGAGCTGATGATCATGCGCGCATGAATGCCTGGGCACACCTTGCGAAAGTCGTACGCCTTCACTTCGGCCGCCGGCACTTTGATCATTCGCCTCCACGCGAATCTTGGACGAGGTTTCGGACGTCCTTATGCCCCTTCGGTACCGCTTCCCGCAGCCCCCGGCGCGTAGCCGAAGCGGCGGCGGAAGCCGCGCGCAAAATAGGTGTAGTCGCGAAAGCCGCAGGCATAGGCGATCGTGCTCAAGAGCTGGCCGGCCTTCATCGTGGCGCGCCGCCCCAGCAGCCGGGCCGCGTGATCGAGGCGGGGCGAATGGATATAGCGGCCGCAGGTCGAGCCGCGTGTAATGAGCAGTTTCTGCAGATAGCGCAGCGAAATTCCTCGGGTACTGTCTGTACTCAAAAGTATTGCGGCGGCCTCTCGAGCGAAATTTCGCTCGATGCGACCTTTTGCGCCAATCGTCGCGGTTCGAACCCGTGCCATGACGTGCCGAATAGTGCGCCCCAATACGCGGGATAGGGTGCCGGCGGCTCACGACACTGGATACCGGGCCTTCTAAATTTCTCCGGCTCGTCGGTGACGGGCGCGGAATTTATCGACGGCGCCGAGCGCTGCCAAGCGGCGTGCCCGGAGCGGTCCGTAGCAAACATCGGAAAGACGAGATGGAACTGCATTCGCACAAGCAAGGCGGGGATACGATCAGGTCGAGCTATGATTTCATCATCTGCGGCGCCGGTTCGGCAGGGTCGGTCGTGGCCGGGCGGCTCGCTGAAAATCCCGACGTGAAGGTGCTCTTGCTCGAAGCCGGCGATGATGATGATTCGGCTGCCGTGACGGAGGCCGCCGGCTGGATGCACAATATCGGGGGCGAGCGCGATTGGTGCTTCAGTGCGGTGCCGAACGAGCAGCTGAACGGTCGTGCGCTTCATGTCGCGATGGGCAAGGGGCTGGGCGGCGGATCGGGCATGAACGGGATGCTGTGGTCGCGCGGCCACCGCAGCGATTGGGATTTCTTCGCAGCGGAAGCGGGCGATCCGGGCTGGAGCTATGAATCGGTCCTAAAAATCTACCGGCGGGTGGAAGATTGGCAGGGCGCGCCCGATCCTGCGCGTCGCGGCGTCGGCGGTCCGGTCTTCGTTCAGCCGCTGCCCGATCCGCATCCGATCGTCCAGGCGTTCCAGGATGCGGCGGGCGCGTGCGGGATACCGCGCTATGAGGATCCGAACGGCGAGATGATGGAAGGAAGCGGCGGCTGCGCGCTGCCGAATCTGCTGGTGCGCGGGGGCAAGCGGGTGTCGGTTTTCCGGGCCTATGCCGGCTCCGAGGGAAGCAAGCCGAACCTGACCGTCGTGAGCGGTGCCGTCGTCACCCGACTGCAGTTCCAGGGCAAGCGCGCGACCGGTATCGAATTTCTCTGGCGCGGCCGGGCGCACACGGTCAGCGCGGGATCGCAAATCGTCGTGTCGCTCGGCGCGATCCACACGCCGAAGCTGCTCATGCAATCCGGAATCGGCGACCGGGCGGAACTGAAAGCCCATAGGATCGAAACCGTCCAGCACCTCCCCGGCGTCGGCCGGAACCTTCAGGATCATTTCACCGTCGCCGGCAGCGTGTGGCACGCGAAGGAGCTTCTCCCGTTCGGCGCCAATGGCGGCGGCGCCACGGTATTCTGGCGGAGCGGCCAGGGGGGCGATATGCCGGATTCGCAGTTGATCCAGGCGCTCCTTCCCTATGTCAGCCAGGCCGCCTGCACGGCGCCGCTGCCCCCCAACGTCTGGTCGATCCTGCCCGGCGTCATGCGGCCGGCGAGCCGCGGGCAGATCCGGCTCGAAGGCCCGAACCCCAGCGACGGGGTGGCGATCGATACCGGCTTCCTGAGCGAGCCGGCGGACATGAAGGCGGCACTCGATTGCCTCGCCCTCAGCCGAGAGATCGGCAACATGGCGGCGATGGACCGTTTCTCAGGCCCCGAGGTCCTGTCGGGCCGTCTCGGCGCGCGCGAGCTGGAAAACTTCGTCCGCAACGCGATCATGCCGCAATGGCATCAGGCCGGCACGGCGAAGATGGGACGCGACCCGCTGGCCGTCGTCGATGGCAGCCTGCACGTCTATGGCATCGACGGACTCATGGTCGCGGATGCGTCCATCTTTCCGCGCGTTCCGATGGGCAACACGATGGCTCCTTGCGTCGTCGTCGGCGAGCGCGCCGGCGAAATCCTGAAGGGCGAGCACGGCCTTTGAGGAATCCGCGCTCCCGCCCGACGCCCGCGCCATTCCGCTTTGAAGCGACCCTGGTTAATCGCTAAAACTGTCGTCGGATTCAGCGATAAACCAAGGGTAATCGATGCGGCAGGATCAGCTCGACGGGCTCGTGGCCTTCACCTGCGTGGCGGAGCTCAGCAGCTTCTCCGCGGCGGCGGTCCGGCTCGGCATCTCGCCCTCGGCGGTCAGCCAGGGCATCCGCAGCCTGGAGCAGCGGCTGGGCGTGCCGCTGTTCAACCGCACCACGCGCAGCGTCAGCCTGACCGAGGCGGGGGCCCGCTATCTGGAGCGGGTGCGTCCCTGCGTCGAGGAGTTGGCCTTCGCCGCTCAGGAGATCGGGGCCGCCGCCGACAAGCCCAAGGGGCTGCTGCGACTCAACGTGCCGCGCTCGGCCTATATGATCGTGCTGCAGCCGGTGCTGCGACGGCTGTTCGACGCCTTTCCCGAACTCGATCTGGAGATCACGATCGAAAGCTCGCTCGTCGATATCGTCGGACGCGGCTTCGATGCCGGCATCCGCTTCGGCGATCTGGTCGAGCGCGACATGGTCGCGGTCAAGATCGGGCCGCCGATCACGGCGCATATCGTGGCGTCGCCCGACTATCTCGCCCGGCACGGCACGCCGATGCAGCCGCGCGACCTGCTTCAGCATGATTGCATCGCCTTCCGCCATGCGAGCAGCGGCCAGGTCGAGCGCTGGGAATTCGCCAGGGATGGCGAGACCCTGGCGCTCGCCATCGGCGGCCGCCTTATCGTCAATGATTCGGCGGCCCTGGTGCAGGCCGCCCTCGACGGGCTCGGCATCGCCTATATGATCAACGGCTATATCGAGCGCTTCATCGAGGCGGGCCGCCTGGTGCGCTTGCTCGAGGATTGGAGCCCGCCGCTCGCCGGCCTGATGCTCTATTATCCGGACCGGCGCCGCGTGCCGAGGAAGCTCCGGGCGGTGATCGATTTCCTGCAGAAGGATCTGATCCGCGCGATGCCCGACACGGATGCCGTGCTGGCTTGAATTATGAAGTTCCGCTTCAAGGCTTATGAAGCTTATCCGCGCTTCGAGGCCGATGGGGCCGGGATAAGCTCCCACCTTCAAAACCTATGGCGAGGATCGGATCATGGACTATGTGAAGCTCGGCAATACCGGCCTCGATGTCTCGCGCCTCTGTCTCGGCTGCATGACCTATGGCGAGTCCAATCGCGGCGCCCATGCCTGGACGTTGGATGAGGAGACGAGCCGGCCCTTCATCCGTAAGGCGCTGGAGCTCGGCGTCAATTTCTTCGATACCGCCAATGTCTATTCCGCCGGCTCCAGCGAGGAGATCCTCGGCCGCGCGCTCAAGGATTTCACCACGCGCGACGAGGTCGTGATCGCGACCAAGGTCTTCAACCGCATGCGCCCCGGCCCGAACGGCGCCGGCCTGTCGCGCCGGGCGATCATGGCCGAGATCGACAACAGCCTGCGCCGCCTCGGCACCGACTATGTCGATCTCTACCAGATCCACCGCTTCGACCGGACCGTGCCGATCGAGGAGACGCTGGAGGCGTTGCACGATGTGGTGAAGGCCGGCAAGGCGCGCTATATCGGCGCCTCCTCCATGTATGCCTGGCAGTTCGCCAAGATGCTTTCCACCTCGGAAAAGCATGGCTGGACCCGGTTCGTCTCGATGCAGAACCATCTCAACCTGCTCAATCGCGAGGAGGAGCGCGAGATGCTGCCGCTGTGCCGGGCCGAGGGCATCGGCATCATCCCGTGGAGCCCGCTCGCGCGCGGTCGCCTCACCCGCGATTGGGACGAGAAGACCGAGCGGTCCGAGACCGACGAGTTCGGCAAGAAGCTCTATATCGATTCCGACCGGCTGATCGTGGCCAAGGTGGCGGAGGTGGCGGCCCGGCGCGGCGTGCCCCGCGCCCAGGTGGCGCTCGCCTGGGTGGCGCAGAAGCCCGGCGTCACGGCGCCGATTGTCGGCGCCTCCAAGCTCCATCATCTCGAGGATGCCGTGGCCGCCCTGTCGCTGAACCTCGATCCGGAGGAGATCGCGGCGCTGGAGGCGGCCTATGAGCCGCATCGCGTGTCCGGCTTCTCCTGACCACCGAGCCGCCCCGGGCCTTGGAAGATTAGGCGTCGAGGACCTTGCGCAGCGAGGCCTCGATCTGGCCGCCGCAATATTCGTCGCCATAGTCTTTGCGCGCCTTGGCGGCCAGCTTGGCGAGCGGCGGCAGCTCGGCGACCCGCCGCGTCAGGGCGGCCGTCGCCGGTGCCGCTTCCTCGAGGATCGCCTCGATCGTGGGAAAGCGTTCGGCCATGGTCGACCACAAGGTGGCGGTCACGACATCGGCGATGCCCGGCGCCTTGCCGCCCAGCAGGAAGCCGGACTCCGCCTTCAAGCCGTGGCGGCGTCCAATCTCCTCCCAAAACGACATCCACTTCTCCAGGCGGGGGACGAAGTCCTGCCAGCTTTTTTCCGTCCACATCTCGCGGCCGCCATCGAGCGTGATCTCGTCGATCACGTCGTTGGCGTCGCAAACGATCTTCATGGTGAGCGCGCGCAAGGCCGGGGTGGCGGGCATGAGGTCCAGCGTCTCGCCCAGATAGAGGATGATTGCCGGCATCTGGGCGATGGCGACGTCAGCCTTTTTGTCGACCAGCAGGGGCGGGCCCATGAACGGGACCGGCATGTCCTTCACCGACCCGCCCATCAGCTTTGAGATCCCGGCGTCGCCGCCTTCGGTCCAGCTCTTGCCGGCATAGGCGAGGACGGCGCGCACGAACTGGCCGCGGAACGGCGCGGACCAGTAATAGAGGACGTAATCGGGCATTTCAGGGGCTCCAAAGCATGATGCGGTCCGGCCGGCGCGACAGCGGGATGGCCGCTAAAGCCAGCGCATCGCCGCGGCGTCGGAATCTCCGGGCTGGCTGTTGAAGGCCAGCTTCGCATGAGGCGCTGCCTCGCGCAGCACGTTCATGAGCCGCTCGAACTGAAGCGCCATGGGCGGGAGCGTGCGCAGGCCCGCGCCGATGACGATCACGTCATAGTCCGTATCGGCGATCGCCGCCTTCGCCTGTCGTTCGACCGTTTCGGCATCCTGGGTGAGAAGGAGGGCGGCGACATGACCGGCCGCCTCGAGGCGCGCCACGGAACCGTTCAGCCCGTCCATGATTTTGGCGGCGGACATGTCCTTGGGCGCGCCGGGCGCGTCGAAGTCGATCCGGGCCGGGTTTCGCCGATGATGAGGATCGATTTTCCCATGATGATCATCCCTGCTGACGTCGCTCCATGATCAACGCCGGCATGAGCGATTGGAGCCGGATGCCCCGGGCGAAAAGGGCTCCGGCGGGGCGTTGCGGCGGGAGATCATCGGTTTCGCCTTGCATCGCGGCAAAGGGATCGAATTCTCCGCGGCCCTTCGGAAAGATAAAACTTTAGGGAAAACGACTCCTGAAGCGTGTATATCTATGTTACTATCTCTCTTGTCGATATATAGATGCAGTTACGGTTATGTAATAGTTTCGGAGGTTGCGATGCAGCATCTGAACATTCATGAAGTTTGTGAGCGCGTAGGCGTGCAAGCTCCATATTTTGCCTTTCTGGATCTGGAAAAGCACAGTAATTCCTCTGTTCGAGGCCGTTTCATCCCCGAGCATCGTACCGGCCGTGAACGCGGTTCGATCGCCGCTGCGGAGATGGTTCGGCATTTGGCGACGCTGGGCACCTGCGCGGCCGTGCTGGAGGGGACGCCGAGACCGACCTATTATCTCGGTACGAAAGGCCGCCTCAAGCTGCTGCCCAGTGCAAAGCGAACCGCGCCGGACGGCAGCTTTCTGGCGCAGGCCGAAGTGATCGAGCAGGACAAGAGATCGCTGGTCGCGCATTCGACGATTTCGGGCGATGGCGTGCTGGCGCATTTTCGATGCGAATATCAGGTGCTGCCGGAGGCGGTCTTTGCCCGCACCTTCAAGCACTACCGCTCGAAGCCGTTGCCGAAGCCGGATGAATCCCCTTACAAGGAACCGATCGAGCTGGATTTCGAGACGCCGCGCGCCCTGTCCCTGACGGCGCGCAGCCGCGCGCTGCCGGCAAGCCGCTTCGCCGGCCATTTCCTCGAATATCCTGCCTGGCCCGCCTCGGTGTATGCGGAGACGGTCACGCGCGTCGTCGATCGTCTGCTAAGTCACATCCTGGATCGGGAGGTCGAATACAGCGTCGCGCGCCTCGATATCGACGCGCTGCGCCTCATCTCCGCCTCGGAGCCCGTCTCATTCCATGTCGAATGCGTCTCGGCCTCGCGCATCCTGTCGCAATATGTGTTTTCGGCACAGGTTCGGCGGGACGACACGGTGGCGACTGCCATCGAGATGGAAGTTTTCGTCTAGAGTACGGTCGTCTTGGCTGGAGGCAGCCAAGACGTGAATCGTACTCTAACTGTTCAAATAGCGCTCAAAGCCAATATTCGGATTCGAGATCATGGCCAGGATTGACCTGTGCGATCCGGCGCGCTTGGGCGCGTCCGACCGCGCGCTTTATGACCGCTTTCCCGCCAACCTGATGCGGGCGCTGCTGCGCACCGATTGCACCGCCGGATACCAGGCGCTGGGCTTTGCCTTGCGGGCGACCAGGCTCGACGCGAAGCGGCGCGAGCTCGTCATCCTCAGGGTCGCGTCCTTGAGCGACAGCCGCTATGAGCGCATGCAGCATCTGCCGCCGGCCCGCGAGGCCGGATGGACCGATGCCGAGATCGCGGCGATCGAAGCCGGGCGGTGTGAGCCTCTCGGCCAGCCCGAGGCGGCGCTGCTGCGCTTCGTGGATGAATGCGTGGAGCGGGTCCGCGTGTCGGACCTGACCTTCGCCGAATTGCGCCGGCATCTTCCGGAGGACGAGATCGCCGAGGCGACTCTGCTCGCCGGCTTCTACATGATGACGGCCCGGTTCCTCGAAACGCTTGACATCGAGCTGGACGAGGCCCCGTGCGACGCCCTCATCGCCCAGCCATGAGGCAATGATGAAGCTCCAGAACAAGGTTGCCCTCGTCACCGGCGGCAACAGCGGCATCGGGCTTGCCACTGCGCGCCTATTCATTGCGGAGGGCGCTCGGGTCGTCATCACCGGCCGCAACCCGAAAACGCTCGCGCGCGCGGCCGACGAGCTCGGCCCGAATGTTCTCGCCATCAGAGGGGACATCACCGAGCCCTCGGTCGGCGAAGCGGCGGTTGCCGCGGCGATAGAGCGGTTCGACCGGTTGGATATCGTCTTCGCCAATGCCGGCATCCTGGCGGCGACGCCTGTCGGCCACACGGCGGCCGATACGTTCCAGGACATTTTGCGGACCAACGTCACCGCCGCGTTTCTGACCGTGCAGGCGGCCCTGCCGCACCTGAAGGCGGGCGCTTCGGTGATCTTCAACGGATCGGTCTGGGCGACGAGCGGGCCGCCCGGCCTTTCCGCCTATGCGGCAAGCAAGGGCGCGCTGCGCGCGATGAGCCGCGTGCTCGCGTCCGAGCTGGCGCCGCGCGGCATTCGCGTCAACACGGTCGTGCCGGGTGGGACCAAGACCCCGATCTGGTCGATGGTTTCGCCGACGGCCGAGCCCTTCGTCGAGGCGGAAGCCCTCTTTGCCGATCATATTCCACTCGGCCGCTTCTGCGAGCCCGGCGAAATCGCCAAGGCCGTGCTCTATCTGGCGTCCGACGATGCTGCCTACGTCAACGCCGCCGAGCTGGTCGTGGATGGCGGCTATAGCGGCGCTCCCGCCGGGGCGCCGATCTATCGGTAGCGGCTGTTCGGAAAGTCCTGAAATGCTTGATCATTCGTATGCGCCTCGCAAATTGCGCAATCTCGACGGCCTCGAAAAGGCTCTCTGGCTTCTCAACTACAACAGAAATACGCATTTCTCCGTCGTCGCTGAAATAGAGGGCCTATCGACAGCGGAACCCCTGCGCGCCGCGGCCGAGTCCGTCGGCAAGCAGATTCCCTTCGTATCCGCACGGATCGTGGTCGACACCGATGGTACGCCGTTCTTCGAGATCGGCGAGCCGCGCGCCATCCCTCTGAAAGTGGTGGAGGCCGGTGGGCGCCATTGGACGCAGTACCTCGAGGACGAGCTGGCCGACAGGTTCGATGCGATGGCGGATCCGCTTCTGCGGCTCCGGCTCGTCATCGACGGAGGCAAGTGCGCGCTCATCCTCTCGATGCACCATTCCGTCGCGGACGGGCGTTCCGCCGTCTATTTGCTCAGGGACATTCTCTCGAGCGCAAGCGGCCGGCAGGTCGTGCCCGCCATCGACATCAGGTCGCTGGAGCAGGCCCTGGACGACAAGAAGCTGCCGGTTCGGGAAATCCCGCCGCTGCGCGAGGCACTCAATCCGTCGCCGGGCTACCGCGCTGCCGATCTGAAGCAGCCGAGCGTTGCCGCTCGGACAATCGATCCGGGTCACGTCGCAGCCTTGCGCGAAAGGGCAAGACAGGAAAGAACGACGGTCCATGGGGCGCTCTGTGCCGCCGCGGCAAGGGCGTTCGCCCGCACGAAACCCGCTCACCCGGTCAATCCGCCGCGTGTGCTCTCACCGGTCGATGCGCGCCGCCGTCTTTTGGATGCGGCCGAAAATCTCGCCTTCTATGTGAACGGAATAACCGTGGATCTTCCGAAATTCGATGAGAATTTCTGGGAAGATGCGCGCCGATACTCGGCCAAGGTGGATCTGTTCAACGATCCTCATGTCCTCGCCTATGGCATACGTGGCGTTCGCGCCGCCGCCGAGCAAGCATCTTCCGTCGAAATTGCCGCCGCCTTATGGGCGAAGATATTCGGCGCCGAGGTGCTGGTGACGAATCTCGGCAACCTCGACATCCCCGTGACGTATGGCAGCCTTCACCTCACCGGCCTTTGGGGGCCGGCAATTTCGATGGGGATCGCAGGCGAAGAGTCGATCGGTGCGGCAACCTTGGACGGGCGGCTCCATCTGCTGCACTTAAGCTTTCAGCCGCCGATCGGCTTTCTCGATGCGGTGGTCGACATCCTGAACGAGGCTTGCGGCCTGAGCTGAGTAATAGGGTCAGCATGGCGGCCGGGCTTCACGACATCCGCTCGACCCACTGCGCGCGCGATGGTCCCGGCTCGAACGGATCCCCGAAATACTGGGTCTCGCGGGTCACCTTACCGTCGAGGAATTCCATGATGCTCACGGTGTAGGACGGCCGCCCGTCATAGGTCAGGACATATTCGGTGACCCAGAGGTCGCCCGCGCCGACTATCCGGCGCACTGAGAAGCGTTTCCGGTTCGGCTGCGCCGTGCGAGACGATTGAATCTTCTGGCGCCCGCGGATGCGCTCGCCCGATTGCGGATATTCGAGCACCGCGTCCTCTCGGTAAATCTGGTGCTCCGCCTCGAAATCGTCCGCGTCGGAGGCAGCCCAATGACGATCCAGGGCCGCTCGGATCTCCTGGTCTTCCATGTCAAATCTCCTTGACCGTCGCCGTCGATGTCGAGCCGGCGCCTCTACCGGCGCTCCTTGCGCTCTTTGCGCTCTTCCTCTTCCGCGGCCTCGATCTCCTGCTTCCGGCCCCAGAAAAAGGCGCCGAGGACCAAGGCGGAGAGCACGATCATGCCGAGAATGCCGAGGATCATCGGCAGGACGGCTTCCGGGGCCAGTCCGCCTGGAATCTCGTTCCAGAAGGCGAATGTCCGGAACAGGATCGCGACGAAGCCGACGACCAGGGCCGTGGTCAGCCCTATGGCGAAGACCTTGTCGCTCGTGGTTATGGCCATGAAATCCTCCCGAGGCGCCGTTGCTCCAGAGTACGATCGCATTGGCTGCAACCAGCCGATGCGTCAATCGCGTTCTATTTCACGGCTTGGCTGGATCACCATGCGATTCCACCCAATCCGATCCGGCTGTGCAAGACGCAGCATGGTACCATCGAGCGATGGTGTCCACCGGCCGAATGGATCATCCGGCCCGCCCGTTCGGCCGAGAACGTCCGACGCCGGCACGCGATCGCAGCCCAGTTGACATGCGGGGCTATGCAGTGTACCAAACGGTACAATCATTACCGATCAGCTTCGATCAGGAGGAAAAAATGTCGACGGACCGTCCGCCTTTGCCGCCCTACACCAAGGAAACCGCCATCATCAAGGTCCGTGCCGCGGAAGATGGCTGGAACAGCTGCAACCCTGAAAAAGTCTCGCTCGCCTATACGATCGACAGCAAGTGGCGCAATCGCAGCGAATTCCTCAATGGCCGTCCCGAGATCGTCGCATTTCTGACGCGCAAATGGCGCAAGGAGCTCGGTTATCGCCTGATCAAGGAGCTGTGGGCGTTCACCGACAACCGCATCGCCGTCCGTTTCGCCTACGAGTTCCGCGACGATTCCAACAATTGGTTCCGGGCCTATGGCAACGAGAATTGGGAGTTTGACGAGCATGGGCTGATGCGCGCCCGGCACGCCTGCATCAACGACCTGCCGATCACCGAAGCGGACCGCAAGTTCCATTGGGATCGCAGCGGCCCGCGCCCGGCGGACCATCCCAGCCTGTCCGACCTCGGACTCTGATGGCGCGAACCGTCAGCGAGAGGGCCGATTTGCTTCCGGCCCTCTCGGAACTTTTCCGGGAGCGCGGGTTCGAAGGCGCCAGCCTGTCGATGATCACGCTGCGCACCGGCCTCGGCAAAGGCAGCCTCTATCATTTCTTCCCCGGCGGGAAGGAGGAGATGGCGTCCTGGGTCCTGGGTGAGATCGACGGCTGGTTCGAGCAGAATTTGTTCAAGCCGCTGCGCGAGGATCCCGATCCCGTTGCCGCGATCAAGGCCATGTTCCGCACCGTCGACGAATATTTCCGCTCGGGGCGGCGGGTTTGCCTGGTCGGCGCGCTGGCGCTCGGCGATGTCAGGGACCGGTTCGCGGAGCAGATCCGGCGCTATTTCGCGAGCTGGCGCCGGGATCTGGCCGAAGCGCTCGGCCGCGCCGGCCATTCCGCCGCCGGCGCCGAGGATCTGGCCGAGGAGACGGTGGCGGCGATCCAGGGCGGCCTCGTGCTGGCCCGGGCGGTGAACGATCCGGGCCTGTTTGCCCGCACGCTCCGCCGGCTCGAAGCGCGGCTGGATCTAGCCTGAGGGCGGACCTTTACCCGGCCCTCGGCGTTGGTCTCCGACCTCCTCTGCGGCGGCATCGCCCTGAGGAGCGGGAGCCGCCCCGTCCCGGGAAGGCCCGAACGGAAAGTCGCAGTGATGGACAAGGATCGCGTTGAAGGTATCGCCAAGCAAGTAAAGGGCTCGGTCAAGGAGGGCGTCGGCAAAGTGACCGGCGATGCCAAGACGGAAGCCGAAGGAAAAGTCGAGAAGGCGGCCGGCAAGGTGCAGAACGCCGTGGGCGGGGCCAAGGACGCCGCTCGGGACGCGCTGAAGAAGTAGTCGGTCCCAACAAAAAGGAGGCCGGAAATCGCTTCCGGCCTCCGTCGAATATCTCGCGCTCTATCGCCGGCTTTACGCCGCTTTGGCATTCTGGTTGATCGCGGTCTTGGCGATCTCGGTGAGTGCAACGTCCGTCGCCTTTTCCTGTTCCAGCGTTTCGTCCAGAAGGGCGACCGCCTCGGTCAGGCCGAGCTCTTCCGCCCAGGTCCTGAGCGTGCCGTATCGCGAGATCTCGTAATGCTCGACTGCCTGGGCCGCCGCGAGCAGACCGGCGTCGAGCGCCGGGGAGCCCGTATAGTCCGTGATGATCTCGGCACCTTCCTCGGTGATGCCGACGATCGCGGCGCAGGTCTTGCCCTGAGGCTTCGCCCCGATGATCGCGAACACCTGCTCGAGCCGCTCGATCTGGCCCTTGGTCTCGCCGAGATGCTTCTCGAACGCCGCCTGGAGCGATTTGCTGCGCGCCGCCTTGGCCATTTTCGGCAGCGTCGCCAGGATCTTCTTCTCGGCGAAATAAATGTCCTTGAGCGTATCGTGAAATAATTCGTTCAACTGCTTCGGTTCCTTGGCCATGCGTCTCTCCATCGTCCTGGTTGATCGGGTTCAAATACGGCACCGGATTTAGGCCGATAGGAGCACAACACATGCGGACGAGGGTCTGTTCCCGACAATTTCAGACGATATCTGAAAGTATAAAATCGAATATTTATTTCGCCTGAGAATTGCGGCCATTCTAGAGCACGATCGTATTGGCTGGAAACAGCCAATGCGTGAATCATACTCTAACTATTTGAATAGAGGCGGATTCACGGAACGGGTGGACTCCACCCATTCCGATCCGGCTCTAGAATGTTGTCATCGAGGTGCGTGTCCAAGTGATTGGTTCATCGGCGATGTTTTTCTTGATGAACACTTCACGAGGGCGTCATGGGGTTCGGGATGCTCGCCTCGGTGGGCGCTCCGCTCGGGCCGGCATCGCCGACGGCCAGGGCAAGCGGCCCGGACCGTCGCTCGCCTGCGTCAGCCCTTCTTCTTGCCGAGAGCGAGCGAGCCGGTGAGGTCGCCGAGCGGCTTCTCGCCATGGGCGGCCAGCGCCTCGTCGCGCACCTTGAGGCCGGCCAGCATCGGCAGGTCGAAGCGGTGCGTGATGAAGCGCAGGATCGAGGTCGTGTCGTAAGGCGTGTGGTCCACGGCGCCGCGCTTGGCGAAGGGCGAGACGATGATGGTCGGCACGCGCGTGCCCGGCCCGAACCGGTCGGCCTTGGGCGGCGCCACATGGTCCCAGAAGCCGCCATTCTCGTCATAGGTCACGACCACCAGCATATGCTGCCATTGCGGGCTATGCTCGAGATGGTGGATCACGTCGGCGATATGTTGGTCGCCCGACTGCACGTCGGCATAGCCGGCATGCTCGTTCAGATCGCCCTGCGGCTTGTAGAAGGCGACTTGCGGCAGGGTGCCGGCATCGATCGCCTTGATGAACTCGACGCCGCCGAGCCCGCCATCCTTCAGATGCTCGGCGCGGGCCGGCGTGCCCGGAGCGTAATTGGCGAAGAAGTTGAAGGGCTGGTGGTGGAACTGGAAGTTCGGCACCGGCGAGCCGTTCTTGCCGTCGAGCACGGCCTGCCAGGCGCCGGCATACCAGGCCCAGGTGACGCCCTTGGCGCTCAAGAGGTCGCCGATCGTGGGCTCGGTCTGTGGCGGCAGGGTCGTCGGCACGGCGGGGTCGGCGAGCGCCGGATCGCCGCCCTGCGCCGGCTTGTTGCCGCTCGGCTGATAGGGCGGCTGCATCGTGTTGACGGCGTAGAAATCCGGGGTCAGCGAGCCGTCCTTGACGAATTTCGGAATACCTTCCAGCGCCGATTTCGGCGAATTGTCGGCGATGGCGAGCGCGGTGCCGCCGGCATCGACCGCCGAGATCAACGTCTTGCCCGGCCCTTGGTCGGCGTTCGGATATTTCGGCACGCAGGCGCAGACGAGGCCGAAATGATTGAGGAACGAGCCGCCGAAGTCGCTCATGAAGAAATTATCGTCGAGCGTATATTGCCGGGCGATCTTCCACATCGGCAGCTTGCTGTCGTCGTAATGGCCCATGACCAGCCCGCCGGCATCGGCGAAGGCCACGAACTTGTCGTTCTTGCCGCCGTCGATCTGCATCTGATTCTGGTAGAAGCGATGCCACAGATCGTGGGTGACGACCCCGAGCGAGGTATTGAAGCCCTTGGCATCGTCGATGGCGAAGGGCTTGTTCGGCAGATGCTCGGTCTCGGCCTGGGTCACCGGCGGCGTCACCCCCTTGGCGGTGAGCCCGTCCCAGACCGGCGGCAGCTCGGTGAGCGGCTTGCCGTCGCGGTCGAGCTGCAGGCTCTCCGCCTTCGTCGCGCGCTTCAGCCCGTTGGCGCCGGGAAAGCTGCCATAGAGATTGTCGAAGCTGCGGTTTTCGGCATAGATCACGACCACGGTGTCGATCTGGCCGAGGCTGGCGGGGGCGGCGGCCGCCAGCGCCACGGGCGATGCGGCGCCCAGCATCAGCGCGCCGGAAACAGAAGCGGTGACTATCGTCGATGCCTTCACGTCGATCTTCCTTCTTGGTCGTGATCCGTTACGGACATATGACCACGACATTATGAAATCTGTGCGCCTGTCCTCCAGAAAATCGTATCGCCTGCTCGCCTTAGCGGTATCGGCCCTGCTGCTGATGGGGGCGGCGGCGGACAAGCCGATGTCGCGCGCCGAGGTGCGCCGGCAGGCGGATGCGCTCACGGCACTCGGCAAGCGCCTGTTCATGGACTCCGCACTCTCCGCCTCGGGCAAGCTCGCCTGCGCCTCCTGCCACAGTCCGGAGCACGGCTTCGGCCCGCCGGATGCCGCGCCGGTGCGCATGGGCGGCGCCGATCTCGCCCGACCGGGCGTGCGCGCCGTGCCGTCCCTCACTTATCTCCAGGCGACGCCGCCCTTCACCGAGCATTTCTTCGAGTCCGAGGATGAGGGCGACGAGAGCATCGATAACGGCCCGACCGGCGGGCTCACCTGGGACGGGCGCGTCGATCGCGGCCGCGACCAGGCGCGCATCCCGCTGCTCTCGCCGTTCGAGATGGCGAATCGTGACGTGCCGGCGGTAGCGGAACGGCTGCGCCGCGCCGGCTATGTACCGGCGCTCCGCCATGTCCTGCGCACCCCGCTCGACCGGCCGGACCGGCTGGTCGATGCCGCCCTGCGGGCGCTCGAAGCCTATGAGCAGGATTATCGGACCTTCTATCCCTATTCGAGCAAGTACGATCTCTACCTCGCCGGCAAGGCCACGCTCAGCCCGGCCGAGGCGCGCGGCCTCGCCCTGTTCGAGGATCCGGCGAAGGGCAATTGCGCCAGCTGCCATGTCAGCGCCCGCAGCCGGGACGGCACGCCGCCGCAATTCACCGATTTCGGCCTGATCGCGATCGGCGTGCCGCGCAACCGGGCGATCCCGGCCAACCGGGACCCGGCCTATTTCGATCTCGGCCTGTGCGGCCCGGTGCGCACGGATTTCCTCGGCCACGCCGATTATTGCGGCCTGTTCAAGACGCCGTCCCTGCGCAACGTGGCGCTGCGGACGGTGTTCATGCATAACGGCGTCTTCACCACGCTCGAGCAGGTGATGGAATTCTACGTCGAACGTGATAGCGCCCCGGAGAAATGGTACGGGCGCAACCCGGACGGCACGGTCGACAAGTTCGACGATCTGCCCGCGTCATATCGCGACAATATCAACACCGATCCGCCCTTCGACCGTCATCCGGGCGACCAACCGGCGCTCGATGCGGGCGAGATCCGCGACGTGATCGCCTTCCTCGGCACGCTGACCGACGGCTACAGGCCCTAGCTCAGTGTCAAACGCCCGTCCGGCGCCTGGCGTGCTACGAGCCCCTCATAATCCCTGACGCGCGGATGCCGCGTCTCGACCGGATGCGCATGGGTGGCCGTGATCACGACCAGCTCCATGCGGGCTGCCTCGGCGGCGGCGATGCCGGCCGCGGCATCCTCGAACACCAGGCAGTCGGCGGCGGCGAAGCCCAGCCTATCGGCCGCGAGCAGGTAGCAATCGGGCGCCGGCTTGCCGTGCGCGACATCCTCGGCGGTGATCATCAGCGGCGGGGCGGGCAATCCGGCCGCTGCCATCCGCCGGGCGGCGAGCCGGCGCGGGGCGGATGTCACGACCGCCCAGCGCGCGGCCGGCAATGATGCCAGAAAGCCCGCGGCCCCGGCGATGGCGGCGATGCCGCCGACATCCACCATCTCGGCCGCAGTGATCCCGGCCGCCTCGGCCTCGGCATCGATGCCGGGCAGCGCCAGCCGCCGGATCGTCTCGACCGTGCGGACGCCGTGGATGGTCGGCAGGAACGCCGCGACATCCAGCCCGTGCCGCCGCGCCCAATCCGCCCAAACCCGCTCGGCCGCGGCGATCGAGCTCAGGATCGTGCCGTCCATATCGAACAGGCAGGCGGCGTAGCCGCGCTCCGGTAGTGCTGGACGCTCGATCAATTCACCCTCCGGCCTGCTGAAACGGCCGGATCCTGCGCGATCGCGCCGGTCATGGCCAGCAGGCCCATTTCGACTTGGCAGCTCATTTTGTTATGTTATAACATCCACGCAATCGCATGCGGGCGGCGCGGCATAATGTTCGATGCAATCGGGCGTGGTGCGCGCCACTATCCCGACCGCCGAGCCCGTCGGTCAAGAAACTGCGGCCGTCCGAATCCGCGACCGGTCTGCAATGTTATAACAACAGGAATTTTGATGATTCGCCCATCGCTCCTTTCCCTCTCGGGCACGACGCTGCTCGCCCTGGCCTTATGCGGGCCCGCCTATGCCGCCGATCCGGCGGATGGCGGCGCCACCCCGGCCGAGGAGGACATCACCGTCATCGGCAAGCGGCTCGACGAGGCGCGCAATGGCATCCAGACCCAGACCGGCGCCTCGACCTATGTGATCAACCAGCAGGCGATCGACAACCAGCCCGGCGGCGAGAACAACGAGCTGAGCCAGGTGCTGCTGCAGGCGCCGGGCGTGGCGCAGGATTCCTTCGGCCAGCTCCATGTCCGCGGCGAGCACAACAACCTGCAATTCCGCCTGAACGGCATCATCCTGCCCGAAGGCATCAGCGTCTTCAGCCAGGCGCTCAGCCCGCGCCTCGCCGATCAGGTCGAGCTCATCACCGGCGCGCTGCCGGCCGAATATGGGTTGCGCACCGCCGGCATCATCGATCTCCAGACCAAGAGCGGCGCGTTCGAGCCGGGCGGCTCGGTCTCGCTCTATGGCGGCAGCCACGGGCTGATCCAGCCGAGCTTCGAGTTCGGCGGCTCGGCCGGCTCGATCAATTACTTCGTCTCGGGCAACTATCTGCAGAGCGGCCTCGGCATCGAATCGCCGGACGGCCGCTCGGACCCGCTGCACGACCGCACCGAGCAGGGCCAGGGCTTCGGCTATTTCGAGGACATCATCGATCCGTCGAGCCGGATCTCGCTCATCCTCGGCATCTCGCGCGAGCAGTTCCAGATCCCGGACCAGCAAGGCCAGGTGCCGAGCCTCGGCCTCAACGTCAACGGCCAGACGAATTTCTCCAGCGACGAGCTGAACGAAAGCCAGCGCGAGATCACCGAATATGGCGTGCTGAGCTACCTGCGCTCGCAGAAGAGCTTCACCGCGCAGGTCTCGCTGTTCGGCCGCTATTCCAGCCTCGACTTCACGCCCGACCCGATCGGCGACCTGCTCTTCACCGGCGTGGCGCAAAGCGCCTACAAGCGCGACATCAGCACCGGCCTCCAGGCCGAGGGCTCCTATATCCTCAACGACCGGCACACGCTCCGCGCCGGTGTCATCATCGAGGCCGACCGCGCGACCAGCAACACCGACTCGCTGGTCCTGCCGACCGACGCCAACGGTGTCCAGACCAGCAACCAGCCGATCTCCATCTCGGACACCGGCGGCAAGACCTCATGGACCTACAGCGTCTATCTCCAGGATGAGTGGAAGCTGCTCGACAGCCTCACCGTCAATTACGGCGGCCGGTTCGACTTGGTCGACGCCTTCACCCATGAGAACCAGGTGAGCCCGCGCCTCAACCTCGTCTGGAAGCCGACCGATACCACCACCGTCCATGCGGGATATGCCCGCTATTTCACCCCGCCGCCCTTCGAGCTGGTCGGCGGCGAGACCGTCACCAAATTCGCCAACACCACGGCCGCCCCGGCGGTCACGACCGACGACGTCTCCAAGGCCGAGAAGGCGAATTACTTCGATATCGGCGTGTCGCAAAGATTGATCCCGGGCCTGACCGTCGGCCTCGACACCTACTACAAGAACTCGCGCAACCTCATCGACGAGGGCCAGTTCGGGGCGCCGATCATCCTCACACCCTTCAACTACGCCGCCGGCCGACAATATGGCGCCGAGCTCTCGGCCTCCTACCAGCACGGCAATTTCTCGGCCTACGGTAATTTCTCCGCCAACGTCGCCGAGGGCGAGGATATCGTGTCGAGCCAGTTCAGCTTCGATCCGGGCGACCTCGCCTTCATCAGCGACCATTTCATCCATCTCGACCACGACCAGACCTTCACCGCCTCGGCCGGCGCCGCCTATCAGCTCGACCAGACCCGCTTCAGCGCCGATCTCCTCTACGGCACGGGTCTGCGCGCCGACAGCACCACCCCCAACGGCGCCAGCCTGCCCAACTACACCCAGGTCAATCTCGGCGTGTCGCAGAAATTCGAGGCGCCCGGCGCCGGCGCCATGGAGGTCCGCTTCGACATCATCAATCTCTTCGACGAGCAATATGAAATCCGCGACGGCACCGGCGTCGGCGTCGGCGCCCCGCAATTCGGCCCGCGCCGCGGCTTCTTCGCCGGCGTGACCAAGTATTTCTAAGGGCGGCGCAGGCGGGGCCGATCCGGCGAGCGGATGGCCCCGCCCAGATTTAAAGCACGTACCCGCCGTCGATCGTCAGGCTGGCGCCGGTCATGTACCCGGACTCCTCGCTCGCGAGGTAGGCGACCAGGCCGGCGATCTCGAATGGTTGGCCGACGCGTCCAAGGGGCACCAGGGGCTTCACCCTCTCCAGATGATCGACCGTCATATCCGTCTCGGTCGGCCCAGGCTGAACATTGTTGACGGTTATCGCGCGCGGCGCCAGGTCCAGCGCGATACCCTTCACCATGGTCGCCACGGCCGCCTTGGTCATCGAATAGACGCTGGAGCCGGGAAAGCCGGTGCGAATGGCGGTGTTGCTGCCGATGGTGATCACACGGCCGCCATCGGCGAGCTTGGACGCGGCCGATTGAATGGCGACGAACACGCCACGCACATTCACGTCCAGCATTCGGTCGAGATCCTCCAGGCTGAAGGTTTCGACGGAGCCCAGCCGCAACAGGCCGGCATTGACCACGACGATGTCGAGCCGGCCAAACCGGTCGTGTGCCTGTGCCACGGCGTTTCGGATCGCCGCCGCATCGGCGCTGTCGGCCTTTATGGCCAGAGCCTTCCGGCCCGCGGTTTCGACCGCGCGGGCGGTCTCTGCCGCCTTGTCCGCCGCGGATAGGTAGGTCAGGGCGACATCCGCGCCATCCTCGGCCAGGCGTCGGACGATCGCGGCACCGATCCCCCGAGATCCGCCGAAAACCATCGCGACCTTTCCCAGAAGCTTGCGATTCTCATCCATGGTTCTCTCCATTATTGACTAAACAGTCCAGAACAGGGCGCGCGAACGCGTCTGCATTTCGAGCGCGCGGTCAGCGCTTTTTCAGTCGGTCTACCGCGAAACGGGCGAGCGAGCGCATCGCGTCGGCGCCGGCGCCGCTGCGGGCGGCAAGCTGCAAGCCGGTCATCGTCATCTGAATGAACCCGGCCGCGTCCTCGGCATTCATCGCCGGATCGATCTCGCCTCGGGCTTGGCCTTCGCACAGACGGTCGATCAGGCAGGAGAAGAGAACGGGTCCGACTTTAGCCCGAAGCTCTGCCAGGGCCGGATCGCCGACGCCGAACTCGCTGACGGCGCCGACGCCCATGCAACCCAGCGCTCGTTGACCGGCATCCTCGGCGATCAAGCCGAGCAATAGCGCTTCGATGCCGGCCAGCGGCGAAACCGGCGCTTTGAGTCGTTGCAGGTGTCCGGAGCTAGTAGCGCGCTGATAGCGTTCCAGCGCCTCAAGATAGAGCGCGCGCTTATCACCGAAGGCATTGTACAGGCTTTGGCGGCCGATCCCCATCGCGGCGAGAAGGTCTTCGGTCGAGGTCGAGGCGTAGCCCTTCGCCCAGAAAACGCCTGTAGCGCGCTCCAGCGCAACGTCTCGATCGAATTCTCTCGGCCTTGCCATGACCGGTGGAATAGCAGTTATGGACTATACGGTCAATAATCCAAGCATCGCGTCGGCACCCTCCACGGCGCGCTCCGTTTCGGCAGCGTTTCCAGTGGTTGAGGCGCCTCGATAGGACAACCTGTCGCATTGCTTGCCCGAATAGCCAGGCGCAACAATTTTGAGCACCGCGGGCACAAAAATCACCCAAGCACCTTTGTCATCGGCCGGTCGGCGAAAGAGTCGGCCGGATGCGTCGCCCTGTGCGCGCGCGATGCGTAAGGGAAAGATAAATAATAATCGTGGAGGAACGTCATGAATACCAGGAAATGGTTAAGATCCATTGTTCCGGCGATCGCGCAGGTTTGGATGGCTGTGCCGATCGTCGCGGGATTTGTTGTTGCCGCCCTGCCGGCCCACGCCGCGTCGATCCCCAGCCCGGCGGTAACCGGGCCGGTCGCCGCCCCCGACCTGCCGGGCGCGCCCACGCATAACTATCCCTTCTTCGCTTCCAACCATGAGCTCGCCGCCCATGGCTATGTCGAGCAGGAGTTTTTCTATAGCGGCACGGCGAACCGCTACAACACGCCGACCGAGGCGACCGGCAGCCTCATCGATGGCAACCACTCCTATGCGACGCGCATGATCGTGCGCCGCCCGGCCGATCCCAAGCAGTTCAACGGCACCGTGCTGGTCGAATGGCTGAACGTGACCAACGGCTTCGACGCCGACAATGCCTGGTTCTTCTCGTGGGAGCATATTCTGGGCGCGGGCTATGCCTGGGTCGGGGTCTCGGCGCAGCAGATCGGCGTCAACGCCCTGAAGACATGGAGCCCGAGCCGGTACGGCACGCTGGACGTGACCCAGGGCGGCGCCATCACCGATGATTCGCTCTCCTACGACATCTTCACCCAGGCCGGACAGGCGATCCGGCACCCGACCGGCGTCGATCCGCTCGGCGGGCTGAAGCGCCAGACCATCCTCGCCATCGGCGAATCCCAATCCGCCGGCCGCCTTGCCACCTACGTCAACTCGATCAACCCGCTGACGCCGGAATATGACGGCTTCTTCCTGCTGTCGACCGGCGGCACGCTCATCCGCCCGGATCTGAAGGCGCCGGTCTTCAAGTTCCTGACCGAGTACGACGTGGAGAATTCCGAAGCCACGACCCGTCAGCCCGACACGAGCAAGTTCCACACCTGGGAGGTCGCGGGTGCCTCCCATGTCGACAAGCATCTGCGGGCGAGCCGCCAGCCGCTCGAGCTGCGCGACTTCAGCACATCGACCACCGCCAGCTCGTCGGAGGCGATCCTGCAGCCGCAATGCGCCGTCCCCTCGATCGGCACCAGCGTGCCCACACATTACGTCGTGAGCGAAGCCTACGACCTGCTGGTGCGCTGGGCGACGAAGGGCACGCCGCCGCCGAGCGCGCCCAGGATTCAGATCACATCGTTCGGCGCCACGGGACAGCCCTCGGTCGTCGCCCGCAACAGCCTGGGCCTGGCCTTGGGCGGCATCCAGCTCGCCGAGCTATCCGTGCCCACCGCCAAGAATGTCGGCGTCAGCAGCGGCCCGGGCGCCTGCGTCCGGTGGGGCTATTCCACGCCCTTCAGCCTCGATCTGCTGAACCAGCTCTATCCGAACCATGACCGCTACGTCGACAAGGTCATCGACGCGACGCGGAGCAATGTCCGCAACCAATATATCTCGGCGGCGAATGGCCGCCGGACCGTCGTCGACGCGCTCATCTCCGATGTCGGCGGCGCCGACCAGGGCCGCGACAATGATCAGGATTTCATCGATTGGAGCCGCGACCCGGACTTCAAATGACGCGGTGAGTCTCCTCGCCGCCGGGACACGGGCCGCGAAGCCCGCGCCCCGGCGGCATCGATGTTTTCCTTCTACCCGGCCGTCACGCGCCAGATCACATGGCCGACATCGTCCGCCATCAGCACGGCGCCGTCCGCGGCGAGCGTCACCCCGACCGGTCGCCCGTAGGACACCTTCTCGTCCGCTGCGAGGAAGCCCGAGAGGATGTCGCGCGCCGGTCCGGACGGACGGCCATCCGCGAACGGCACGAAGACGAGCTTGTAGCCGCTGAGCGTGCTGCGGTTCCACGAGCCGTGCTGGCCGATCGCCATGCCGTCCGGAAAGCCGGGCAGCGTGCCGGCCGGCAGCCAGCAGAGGCCGAGCGAGGCGGTATGGCCGCCCAGCGCATAATCCGGCGTGATCGCGGTCGCGACCGCGGCCGCGTCCTGCGGCACCCGGTCGTCGACCGTCCGGCCCCAATAGCAATAGGGCCAGCCATAGAAGCCGCCGTCGCGCACCGAGGTCAGGTAATCGGGCGGCGTCTCGTCGCCGAGCCCGTCGCGCTCGTTGACCACGGTCCACAGCGCGCCCGTGCCGGGTTCCCACGCCAGCCCCACGGCGTTGCGCAGGCCGCCGGCGAAGATGCGGCTGTCGCCGCTGGCGAGGTCGAGCTCATAGATGGCGGCCCGGCCCACTTCGGCCTCCATGCCCATCTCGCCGATATTGCTGAGCGAACCGACGCCGGCATAGAGCTTGGTTCCGTCCGGGCTCGGCAGCAGGCTCCGCGTCCAATGCCCGCCCGGCTTGAAGGTGGTGAGCCGCCGCCCCGGCGCCGCGATGCTGGTGGCGCCCGGAATGTAGGGAAAAGCCATCACGCCGTCGGTATTGCCGACATAGAAGGTGTCGCCGACGAGCGCCATCCCGAAGGGTTGATTGAGCCCCTCCAGGAACACCGACCGGATTTCGGCGACGCCGTCGCCATCCGCGTCGCGCAGCAGGGTGATGCGGTTGGCGCTCACCCCCATGGCGCCGGCGCGCCGCATCGTGCTCACCATGGCGTATTCGAGGATGCTCCGGGGCGGCCGGTCGACGCTCGACGCCTCGGCCACCAGCACGTCGCCATTGGGCAGCACATGGATCCAGCGCGGATGCTCGAGATCGGTGGCGAAGGCATTGACCCGAAGCCCGGGGGCCGCGACCGGAACCTGCCCCGGCGCCCAGCCCTGGGCGGTCGGCATCTTGAGGGTGGGGATGGCGCCCTGCGATTTCGCCGTCGGGATCACCGGGGCGCTGCCCCAAGCGGGCTCATGCGCCCCGTCCGTCATCCGTCTGAACGCGACCGTCGCGGTGCCGATCAAGGCGACGCCCCGCGCGAACATTGCTGAAAAGCTCAATGTGCCCTCTCCCTTGGCCGCACGCACCGACCCCGAGACGGCGGATCGGCGGTGCCTATGTGGCCCTGGCGGGTTGAGGAATGTCAATGCGTTGGCGTGTGGATTGGGCTTGGGATATTGGGCGATGGCGCAGACGGACCGACGAGGACGATGCGGAAATTTGCCGGGTGTTAGGGATCAACGGCGTCCCCCGACGAATCAGTGCGCCCTTCGGCCACAGACAGCCAAACGCGCTTGTCGCCTTCGGCTTCGAAATGCCCCCGAGCGAGTCGATCTCGGCTCTGAGCCTGTGGCGGTCATCTGGAGCCCTTGGATCGGCGCTCGCACGCGCGGCCTTGTTGATATGTCTGGCCTTCGCCATCGTGCACTGATGGAGCAGGCGCATGATCTTGCCATCTCTGGCGACTCCTGATGTAGTCTGTAAAGGGAGGATAGGGGTGGCCGGATTGGGCGCGTATAGCGCCAAGGAATGTTGCGTCAGACTCGCATATGGTAAGGTGATTGTTCCGCGTGGTCGAAGGTTTGGGTACTTTGAAGTTGGGAGCGCCAGTGCCTAAGAGGTTCATATTCAGGCAGGTGTACAGCGGGGACTTGCCAACGTTCTTGAGCGATGGTGAAATCCGATCGAAAGAACATCCCACCTCACAGCGCTGTCATCAAACCTCCTATCAGAGGATTGTCGAACGAAGAGGAACCAGTATATTCGCGATGCCGCATGGAGGTGTGGTTAACGATTACGTGCCGTTTTATTTTTCTCCCATCACATCGTTTGCCTATACTATTCACCTGGGCAATGTAGATCTTCGTTCCCCCGACGGAGGGGTACTTTGTAAGGCCAGCGACGATGATCGGATATTTTTCGTTTGCGATGTCGATAGTTTCAACGGAAGTTGCTTGAATTATTGTTTCAGCAATTTTGCCTTGAATAGCCAAGCTCCTATGCCCACGCTGGAGCACGATCTCAAGAAGCTAGCTAAACACGTCCATTGGGAGGTGTTCGACGAGAGTCCTCTGGTCGCAAAGATACCGGAAATCGGCTATGATGGGGTCTGCAGATATTTTAAAAATCTGGCATCGCCGCCGGAGCGGCAGAATCGTTCTCAGAAGCGGATGGCGGAGTTTCTCGTGAAGGGCGCCGTGCCTCTCTCCCATGTGGTTTGCATCGCTGCAAAAACACCAGAGATGCAGCACAGTTTGCAGCAGATGATGGATGCATCTGCCTGGAACATCCCAATTTATGCGAAACCCGGGTGCTATTTCTGATGACCCTCATGTTCAAAAATGGCGACATGTTTGCCGAGCCAGTTGAGGCTCTGGTGAACACTGTGAACTGTGTGGGAGTGATGGGGAAAGGGGTCGCTCTCGAGTTCAAAAGGCGTTGGCCGGGCAATTTCAGAGCTTATAAAAATGCTTGTGATATGAAGGCGTTAAACCCAGGCACAATGCTAGTTTTCGATACCCATCGGCTGTTCCCGTCTGACGGTCCGCGCTACCTCGTGAATTTCCCCACCAAGACTCATTGGCGCTCGCCATCGAAGCTGGCTTACATCGAGCAAGGCCTTGATGCGCTTGTTCGTGAAATCCGGGACCATGGCATAATTTCGATTGCACTGCCGCCGCTCGGTTGCGGGAATGGCGGTCTGGAATGGGCCGACGTTAAGCCGTTGATTGCTTCAAAGCTTGCTTCGCTAGATGGGGTGGAGGTTATTGTCTTCGAGCCAAAGGTCAGCCTTGATGTCCCGGAGTTTGCCCAACAGTCCACATTGGTGATGAACTTCGAGCGTGCCATGCTCCTGAAAAGCTTGGCCGAACTAGAATTGTATTTCGATGGTGCGTTTGATCGGCTTTCTATGCAGAAAATCATTTATTTTCTGCAGACTCTTGGCGTCGGATTCCGACTGAAATTTGAGCGCAATCTCTATGGCCCGTATTCTGAAACTTTGAAGAAGGCTTTTGTCATTTTCGAGAAGCACGGGATGATAAACGGCTTTCTGACCAATGATCGTCGCGCGCACGTAACGCCGATTGGGTGTGCCGCTGCCGATGATTTTTTGCAAGATTGCGAACGCCCCGTCGAAGACATCATCACGCGGCTAAGCCATTTGATCCAAGGTTATGAAAGCCCCTATGGGCTCGAACTTTTGTCGTCGGTGCACTGGCTTGCGCACCATGAGAAGCAGTATCCCATCGAAAAGATCATCAAGGCCATGAACGGCTGGAACGATCGAAAGCGAAACACCTTCGATGACAATACGATCCGCGCAGCGTATCAGCGTCTTCAGGAAGATGGGCTTTTGACCGATAGGAACGTGCGTGGCTGAACATCGAATGTCCGTTCCAGCCTCGACGCTGCTCAGAATCGGACGGCCTCGTTTCGGCCTATCTCGGCGGCCCGGATCGGAAGTGATATCTGGTACAAAGCAGCCCACCCAGGCAACGCTGTCACGATCTTAGTCACCAGTCACGATTTCGCGCCAAATCTCCGACTTGTCCACAGCCCCGACCGCGCCGCGGTGCCCGTCGTCTTGACGCGCGGCACCGCAAATGTTCATGTTTTGTCCATGAACATGGCATCGCAGATCCCCGCCTCGGCGGACACGGCCCAAGCCGACCCCGCCGGGGCTCTGGCGGAGAGCCGTGCCTGCGCGGAGGATCTGCGGCTGCTCGACCGGCTGGCCGAGATCGGCATGGATCTGGCGGAGACGGTCCGGTCATGCGCCCGGGGCGAGGCCTCGCCCGAGCAGGCCAAGGCCTTCGAGGGCGTCGATCTTTCGCTCGCCTTCGCGCGCATCGCCCGCGCCGTGCGCCAGACCGTGGCGCTCAAGGCCAAGCTCGCCGAGGACGGCCTGGAGTTCGCGAAGCGGCGGCATGAGCGCGCGGTCGCGCTCGCCACCACCGAGCGGAGGAAGCGGCAGATCGCCCAATCCGTCGCGATGACGATCGAGCGCGGCGTCAATCTCGATGGCGACGGCATCGGCCGCGACAATGAGGATGTCTTCGCCGATCTGCGCGAGCGGCTGGCGGATCCCTCGATCGAGCAGGAGATCGGCCGGCGCAAGCTCGGCGATGTCATCGCCGGTATCTGCCGCGATCTCGGCCTCAGGCCGAGCTGGCGGCTCTGGGAGGAGACCTCCTGGTTCGCCGAGGAGGGCTGGCGGTTTCCCGAGGATGAAGCGCCGGAGGAGACCGAGCCGGACGAAATCGAGCCGGCCAAACCCGATCCGGGGCCGCCCAAGGGTTTCCTCACCCGATTGCAGGAACGCTACGGCAAGGACGCGTTTCCCGACCCGCCCTGGATGCGTAATGACCCGCCCGCCTCGGACAGTTCCTGATCGGGTCAGGGTAGCGGCCCTGAAGCCACGCCTCGATTTCCGGGGCGGGGGCCTGTCCGCGCGTCCGCCTCAAAGATAGGGCAGCAGCGACCCGCTCCCCCGCTCGATCGGAGCGGCGGGACGGCCGCCTTCATGCCGGTGCGACGGATTACCGCTGTAACCCGTGAGCGTCGCCGGGAAATCCTTGTGCAATGCAGCAGAATTATCGTGCCGGGGATGGAGGGCCTGCTTCGGGCCCCGATCCCTGACCGGTTGGATATGATGATCTCGATCCGCTTCTTCTCTTCGACCCTGATCGGCGCGGTGCTTTCCGTGGGTATCGTCAGCGTCGGCCCCGCCCATACCGTGGTTTACTCGGTTCTGCCCCAGGCCGACGCGACCCCGGACGACGGCGCGCTCGATCCGCTTCCTGCCACGTTCGGCGAGCAGGCGTCTCAAGGCTTGTCGGCGGTGATGTCCGGGAACTGAGGCCGAACCGAACCCTATTCGGCGTTCCGTTCTGCGCCCGACGCCCGGCGTGCTCGCCGACCTGCAGCGGTTGCAGGCGTGGGTGAAGGGATCGGCACGGGTCGAGATCGAGGCCGATTCATATCATGTCGCTGCGACATGCCCGGACGGATGCGCGATCGAGGCGGTCGCCTTCATCGACCGGGCGAGCGCGGGCATGGCGGAGGCGGGGTCGGCATCATGATGGGCTGGAGAGGGCGGCTGGGTTTCCTGGTGCCGCCGGGCAATCCGACGGTCGAGCCGGAAATGATGGAGCTGGTGCCGCCCGGCGTCTCGCTCCATTTCACCCGCATGGCGGCGAGCGGCCCGGCCGGGACGCATAGCGGCCAGGAGGAGCGCAACCGCAGCCAGCTCGAAAGCCTCGATGCCTGTTGCGCGCTCTTGGCGATGGTCTCTCCCAACGTCATCGTCATGGCCCACACGGCGACCAGCTACACGCTCGGCCGCGAGGCCGAGGCCGAGCTGGTCCGGCGGCTGGAGCAGAGCACCGGCACGCGCTTCATCACCGCCTTCGGCAGCGTGCTCGCGGCGCTGGAGCATCTGGGCGCGCGCCGGATCGCCTATGCCACGCCCTATGGCGAGGACATGACGCTGACGGGCAAGGCGCATCTGGAGAAGCACGGGATCGAGGTCGTGAATTACGCCCGGCTCGACAATGTCCGCAACATCTACGAGGAGAATGCCGAGCGCGCCTACGCCGCCGCCCGCAAGGCCGACCGGCCCGAGGCCGAGGCGATCTTCATCAGCGGCGTCGGCATGCCGACCCTGGGTGCCCTGCAGCTGCTCGAGGACGATCTCGGCAAGCCGGTCCTCTCCGCCGCCTCGGCGATGATGTGGCACGCGCTCCGCGTCGCCGGCATCCGCCATGCGCGGCCCGGTTACGGCCGGCTGCTCGCCGGCGGCTGATGCCGGCCCGGCGGATTGGAGATGCCCGCCATGCGTGAGGGCGGCAGCGGCTTCACAGCATCTTTTCCCGGTGGCAGCCTGATTGCCGCTGTTCCGGTCCGTCAGAGTGGAGTTGCCTTATGAGCACCAATCTCCTGCGCCTGCCCGTCGAGCCCGCCGCCATCCCGTCGATCGAGGAAGAAAGGCTGCTGCGCAAGCAGCATCTCGCCGTGTCCTTCCGCCTCTTCGCCCGCTACGGCTTCGACCTGGGGGCGGCCGGCCACATCACGGCGCGCGACCCGGAGGATCCGGACAAATTCTGGGTCAATCCCTATGGCGTGCATTTCTCCAGGATCCGCGTGTCCGACCTGCTGCTGGTCGATCATCACGGCGCCGTCGTCGAGGGCGAGCGGCCGGTCAATCGCGCCGCCTTCGCCATCCATTCGGCGATCCACAAGGCGCGGCCGGACATCGTGGCGGCCGCCCATTCGCATTCGCTCTACGGCAAGGCCTGGTCGACGCTCGGGCGGCTGCTCGATCCGCTGACCCAGGATGCCTGCGCCTTCTATCAGGATCATTCGCTGTTCGACGATTTCACCGGCGTCGTGCTCGACACCGCCGAGGGCGACCGGATCGCCGAGGCGCTGGGGCCGCACAAGGCCGTCATCCTCAAGAATCACGGCATCCTCACCGGCGGGCCGACCGTGGCGTCGACGGTCTGGTGGTACATCGCCATGGACAATGCGGCCCACGCCCAGCTCCTGGCCGAGGCCGCCGGCAAGCCGCAATCGATCCCGCACGAGATGGCGGCCCTCACCGCCGGCCAGGTCGGCACCGTCAGCGGCGCCGCCCGCGCCTTCAACATGCTCTATGAGACGGTGCTCGATACCCAGCCGGAGGTCCTTGACTAGGCGCGGAAGGCGTCGTCGTTGAAGGAGCGGTCGAAGAAGGAGGCGACCGCTTCGGGCTTGGCGATGACGCCCGCTTCGTGGAAGAAATCGGCGACGCGCTGCTGGCCTGCGGTGGTGGCGTCGTCGATCGGCACCGGCTCGGCATGGGCGGTCTCGATCACGTCCTGGGCGACAGCCAGCGGAAAGCCGGTCTGCTCGGCCCAGATCCTGGCCTGCTCGCCCATATGCTGCAGGCCCCAGCGCCGCGCCAGCGTCAGGCGGCGCAGATAGTCGGCCAGCAGCGGCCGCTTGGCTGCGATCGCCTGGTCGGTCGCGACCTGGTAGCTATAGCCGCTCATGAGCTCGTGCCCGGTGACGATGACGCGGGCGCCGTCATTGATCCGGGCGGTGGCGATATAGGGCCCCCAGGTCGCCCAGGCATCGATCGAGCCGGAAAAGAGCGCGGATTTGGCGCTGACCGGGTCGAGGAAGGCGAATTTCACGTCGGTGAATTGTAGGCCGGCTTGCTTCAGGGCTGCGAGCACCGGGAAATGGCCGGTCTGGCCGCGCAGCGTGCCGATGGTCTTGCCCTTGAGATCGGCGACGGTGCGGATGGCGGATTTGTCCGGCACGACCACGGCGGTGCCGGTCTGGTCCTGGCGCAGGGCGGCGATGCCCTTGATCGGGGCGTCGGCCGCCGCGGCGAAGACGAAGGGCGCATCGCCGACGACGCCGGTATCGATGGCGCCGGCATTCATCGCCTCGAGCAGCATGGGCGCGCCGGCGAACAGGCTCCAATCGAGCCGATAGGGCAGGCCCTCGAGCTGGCCGGCCGCCTCCATCAGCGCCTTGGCGCCGCCCTTCTGGTCGCCGACGCGCAGGCTGGTCTCGCCCCAGGCGGGACCGATGATCGGCAGCACGCCGAGGCCGGCCAGGACGGTACGCCGGGAAAGACGAAGCGGCATCATCGGCTCCTTGCAAGGTCCAGGGCTTCAGCCCATGAACAACGTTATAGCTGCGTTGTTTAAAATCAGTATTACGATTGTGGATCGTAAACAATAGGCTTTGCACAGTGACGACAAGGAGCATGGGATCATGAGCTTGGCGCGTGACTTTGCGGAGCGTCTGCCGGCGGTCGAGGCGGAGCTGAGCTATCTGGTGCCGATGGCCGATCGGCCGCGGACCTACACCTATGAGCCGCCTTCGGGCGAGCCCTGGAGCAATACCCGGCACGAACCGCATCGCCTGCCGGTGCACGATGCCCGGCCTTCGGCCTCGGCGTTCTCGCTCGATCGCGACGGCTTCGGCCTGATCGAGCAGCAGAGCGCCGTGACCGACTTCTACGATGACGACCAGATCCGGCGGATCTATTACCCGGAGGCGGAGCGGCTCTTGATCGAGCTGACCGGTGCCGATCGAGTCCTGGTCTTCGACCACACGAGGCGCAAGCGTATCCCCGGCGTCGAGGACCGCCGCGGCGGACCGCGCCAGCCGGCGGTTCGCGTCCATGTCGATCATACCGAACGGTCAGGCCCGCAGCGGGTGCGCGATCTCTTGCCGGACGAGGCCGACGAGCTGCTCGAGGGCCGGGTCCAGATCATCAATCTCTGGCGGCCGATCAAGGGGCCGCTGCTCGATGCGCCGCTCGCGGTCTGCGCCGCCGGCAGCGTCGACCCGTCGGAGCTGGTGCCGTCGGATCTCGTCTATCCGGACCGGACCGGCGAGACCTACAACGTCACCTACAGCCCGGCCCATCGCTGGTTCTATTTTCCGGAGATGCGGACGGACGAGGCGCTTTTGCTGAAATGTTATGATTCGAGCCGGGACGGCCGCGCCCGCTTCGCGCCCCATACCGGCTTCACCGATCCGACCACGCCCGCCGACGCGCCGCCGCGCGAGAGCATCGAGCTCAGGACGCTGGTCTTCCATCGCTGACGGAGGGGGCCGGCACGGAAGCCGGCCCCTCTCCGGGGTCAGACCCGTTCGAGGATGGTGGCGACGCCCTGGCCGCCGCCGATGCATTGGGTCGAAAGCGCGAAGCGCTTGCCCTCGCGCTTCAAGAGCTGCGCCGCCTTGCCGGTGATGCGGGCACCGGTGGCGCCCAGGGGATGGCCGATGGCGATGGCGCCGCCATCGATATTGACCTTCTCCTCCGGGATGGCGAGTTCGCGCAGGCAGGCGACGGCCTGGCTGGCGAAGGCCTCGTTGATCTCGACGATGTCGATATCGTCGATGGTGAGGCCGGCGCGGGCAAGCGCCTTCCGGGTCGCCGGCACCGGGCCCATGCCCATGAGCTCCGGCTCGCAGCCGGCGACCGCGACCGAGCGGATGCGGGCCAGGATGTCGAGGCCGTGCGCGCGGGCATAGTCCATCGAGCAGACCAGCACGGCCGCGGCCCCGTCGGTCAAGGGCGAGGCGGTGCCGGCCGTGACCGTGCCGTCGGAGCGGAAGGCGGGCTTGAGCCCGGCCAGCCCGTCGAGCGTGGTCTGCGGCCGGAGGCAGCCATCGCTATCGACGACGCCCTCGGCCGTCGCGACCGGGACGATCTCATCCTTGAGCCGCCCGGCGGCCTGCGCTGCGGCGGCCTTCTGCTGCGAGGCGAAGGCCAGCTTCTCCTGGTCGGCGCGCGAGACGCCGAAGCGGGCGGCGACATTCTCGGCGGTCTCGCCCATGGTGATATAGGCCTCGGTCAGGAGCTCGGCGTCCGGCAGGTCGTGGCTCCTGAAGCGCGGATTGGGGGAGAAGTTGAAGCCGCCCTGTGGCACCCTGGTCATGGATTCGACGCCGGCGCAGATGAAGGCATCGCCGGCGCCGATCGCGATCTGGCCGGCGGCGATGTGGATCGCCGACATGGAGGAACCGCAGAAGCGGTTGAGGGTGCCGCCGCCGACCGTGATCGGCAGGCCGGCCAGCAGCAGCGCGATGCGGGCGATGTTGTTGCCCTGCTCGGCCTCGGGGTAGGCGCAACCCATCAGGACATCCTCGACGGTCTCGGCCGCCACGCCGGTACGCTCCACGAGGCTCTTCAACGCCGTTGCCGCCAGATCATCGGGCCTGACCCCGATGAGGCCGCCCTTGCGGGCGAAATGGAAGGGCGTGCGGACATAGCCCGCGATCACCGCTTGAGTCATGTGTCTGTCTCCTCGTTTGTCTCTTTAAATGATATTTATCATATAAAGCCGCATCGAGATATGACAGCGGCAATGATCTCGGGCGATGAAATGGTGGGATCGCGAAGAAATACTTCGGCACCTGCCGTTCGAGGCGGTCGACAGTACGGTTTTCCGAGGCGTGCCTTGAATTCGGCCTGCAAGCTATGATGGGATGCCGCGGGGGATTGAACGTCGCGACGAGGGTCTGTATCCCCATGCCGGGGCATGATTTTCCTATCCGCGTTCGGGTGGAAGAAGCGACAAGCCTTGGCGGGCCGTTCGAGCATGCTGCGAGCGTCCAGCTTGGATTTGTTGCCTGAAGGAGCGAGACCGGGATGAAGCGGGCCGGATGCGGGAGCGGCAACCGATCGACGACAGGGCGATCGTGACCAACCCGTTCACGTCGCAAAGCCTGATCTTTGCGTTCAACTGCTATCTGGCGACGATCCTCGCCTTGTTTGTCGCCTTTCGCCTTGATCTGCCCAATCCCTGGTGGGCGATGGCGACCGTGTTCCTGACCAGCCAGCCGATCGTCGGCGCCGTCTTGTCCAAGGCGTTCTATCGAATCGTCGGCACGCTGATCGGCGTCACGGCCTCGTTGGTGATCGTTCCCAACTTTTCCGACGCGCCCGAGCTCATGTTCCTGGGCGTGGCCGGATGGCTCGGGCTCTGTCTCTACCATTCCCTGCTCGACCGCACGCCGCGCGCCTATATCTTCGCTCTGGCGGGCTATACCGTGGCGCTGGTCGGACTGCCGCTCGCGATCAATACCGATGGCGCCTTCGATGCGGCGGTCGCCCGCAGCGAGGAAATCGTCATCGGCGTTCTCGCCGCCGGCCTCGTGCACAGCGTCGTGTTCCCGCGCAGCGTCGTGGCCGCCATGCAGGCCCGGCTCACGGTGATCGTGAATGACGCCTGCCGTTGGACGGGCGAGGGGCTCAGAACCCTCGCCAAGGCGCCGCCCGCGCCGGCCCGCCAGCGTATCGCGGTCGATCTGACCGAGCTCAGCCTGATGGCGACCAATCTCAGATTCGAAGGCCCGTTCTCGGAGGACAGCAGCCGGGCTCTCCATGCGCTGGAGAACCGGCTGGTCTCGCTGCTGCCGCTGGTCAGCGCCATCGAGGACAGGTTGGAGACCTTGGCGGCCGATGGACCGGTCGATCCGGCACTCCACGCGCTGATGGACGAGATTGGCGCCTGGGCCGAGAAGCGCGATCCGCGCGATCCGGGTGAACCGGGCCGGTTGATCGAGGCGGCGCGGCAGCTATCGCCGCCGTTGCATCCGGATTCGGGATGGGCCGAGGTGCTGCAGGCGAGCCTCATCGCCCGGACGATCGAGCTGATCCGAGCTTGGGACGAGAGCCTGGTGCTCCTGGCGGCCGTGCGCGATCCGCTACGGCCCCCCGGACGCGAGGTGCGCCGCCTGCTCGAGCTCGAGCCTAGTGAGCCGCGCGCGCTGCATGTCGATCGCGGCGTTGCGGCGCTGTCGGGACTGACGGCCGCGCTTACCATCTTGGCCATGGCCTATTTCGCCGTCGCAACCCGTTGGGAGACGGCCGCGACGGCGATCGGGCTGGCCGCGGTGATCTGCTCGCTCTGGGCGACGGCCGACGACCCGACGCCGATGGCCTGGACCTTCACCATCTGGTTCATCATCGCGATCCCGCTGTCGATGTTCTATGAATTCGCCGTCCTGCCCTCGATCGACGGGTTCGTCATGCTCTCGGCGGCACTCTTCCCCGTACTGATGGGGATCGGGATCTACATGGCGCAGCCCCAGCACACCTTGAAGGCCTTGCCGGTGGCGGTCGGCGTTTCGTCCGGCTTGGCCCTGCAGCCTACCTTCCAAGCCGACTTTGCGACCTTCGCCAACATCAATGCCGCAGGTGTGGCCGGCACCATCTGCGGCGCGGTGGCGCTCGGCCTGATGCGGGTCATCCCGGTCAGGGACATCGTACGGCGCATCCTTCGGGCCGGATGGCGGGATCTGTCGGCGCTCGCCGTCAGCCGCAAGGTACAGAACCGGCAGGAATGGAGCAGTCGGATGCTTGACCGGCTCGGCCTGCTGATCCCGCGCCTGGCCCGGCTGAAGCATGACGAGCTGGAGACGGCCGACGCACTTCGCGACCTCAGGCTAGGTGTTTCCATCATTGATCTGCGCAACGTCGCGGCCGATCTCGATGCCGCCGTCCGGCGCCGGATCGATACGCTGATGGCGACCCTGAGCGATTATTACCGGACCTTGGGCCGGGGGCGCCGGCCGCCCCTGTCGCCAGGCTGCGTCGAGGATATCGACGCGGCGATGGCCGCCGTGCTGCGCCTGCCCGATCCGACGGAGCGCACCCGCGGGATCGTCGCCACGGTCGGATTGCGGCGCAACCTGTTCCCCGAGGCACCGGCCTATCAGCCGGCCGAAACGCCATGACCGCGGAGTTCAGCATCGCTGGTGTCTTCGTCAGCGGCGCCCTGCTGACGGCGTCCATCGCCTGCGTGGCCTTCCTCCTGCTCCGGCCGATCCTCCGCTTCGTCGGCTTCTATCGGCTCGTCTGGCATCGCAGCCTGTTCGACATCGCCCTTTTCGTTATCCTCTGGAGTCTGTCGGCCATGGTGCTTCCTCTGCTCGTGGAGTCGGTCACGTGCAAATGCTGACGAGGCTGACGCCGGCACTGCTCCTGATCGGCCGCGTGCTGGTGACGCTCGCCTTCGTGGCGGGGGCCGCGTTCGCGGGGCGCTGGCTCTGGATTCATTACGAGATCGAGCCCTGGACCCGCGACGGTCGCGTCCGGGCCGATTTCGCCGTGATCGCGCCGGACGTGTCGGGCTTCATCACCGAGGTCAGGGTACATGACAACCAGTATGTCCGCGTCGGCGACACGCTGTTCGTGATCGATCGCGCCCGCTACGAGCTCGCCGTCGGCCAGGCCCAGGCGAATATCGACAACCAAAAGGCCCAGCTCGACGAGGCGGAGCGCGAGAACCGGCGCAATATCGCGCTCGGCAATCTCGCCACCACCGAAGCGCGAGAGCAGAGCGCCGCCAAGATCGAGGAGCTGCGCGCGGGGCTGGAGCTGGCCAAGAACGCGCTCGATCTCGCCCGCCTCAACCTCGTCCGCACCGAGGTCAAAGCGACGGTGAACGGCGTCGTCGACGATCTCAACCTCCGGCCCGGCGATTACTTCACCGCCGGCCGCGCGGCGCTGACCCTGGTCGACGAAAATTCCCTCTATGTCGTGGGATATTTCGAAGAGACCAAGCTGCCGCGCATCCAGCTCGGCGACCCCGCGCGGGTCCAGCTCATGGGCGAGGAGCGCATCCTCAAGGGCCATGTCGAAAGCATCGCGCCCGCCATCGAGGATCGCGAGCGCACGCCCGACGCCAATCTGCTGCCCAATATCAACCCAACCTTCAACTGGGTTCGGTTGGCGCAGCGGATACCGGTCCGGATCGCGATCGACGAGAGCCCGGAAGACGTGCTGCTGATCATGGGGCGGACGGCGACCGTCGAGATCCTGCCGCCGGCCCGGGCGGACGCGAAAAAATGAGAGGTTTCCTCGGACTGCTCGGCGCGGCGCTGCTTGCGGGCTGCACGGTCGGGCCGGATTACAAGCGACCCGCCGATGCCGTGATCGACGCGCCCACCGCCCAGGGCAATTTCGTCTCCGGCAACGAGAAAGTCTTTGTCAACGAGCCGCCGCCCGGCCCGTGGTGGCGGCTTTATCGGGATCCCGCGCTCGACGATTTCGTCCGGCAGACGCTCAAGGCCAACACCGATCTGCGCGTGGCGGCCGCGACCATCGCCAGGACCCAGGCCGGGCTGGATCTCGCCAAGGAAGCCCAGTATCCGAGCACCAGCCTGGAATTCGAGCCCAGCTACACGCGCCTTTCGCCGCAAGAGCAGCTTGTACCGTTCGACATCCCGCCGCTGTTTCTCTATGGGCTTGGCGGCGGCCTGTCCTATCAGGTCGATCTGTTCGGCCAGATCAAGCGCGCGATCGAATCGTCCGAGGCCGATGTCGGCGCGGCGCGCGCGGCCTACGATACGGTGCGCATCACGGTCGTGGCCGACACGATCCGCGCCTATGTTCAGGCGTGCTCGGCCGGGCGGGAGATCAGCATCGCCGAGCAATCGGCGGCGCTTCAGACCAACAGCACCGAGCTGAACCAGCGGCTGTTCAAGGCCGGCCGCGCCATCTCGATCGACGTGACCCGCGCTGCGGCGCTCGAGGACCAGGTGCGTTCGACCATTCCGGGTCTGACCGCGCAGAAGCGGGTGGCGTTATACCGCCTCGCCGTGCTCACCGGCCGGCCGCCTTCGGAATTCGCGCAATCGGTCGCCCGCTGCGACCAGGAGCCGAAGCTGGCGAAGCCGATCCCGATCGGCGACGGTGCGGCGCTGCTCGCCCGCCGGCCCGATGTGCGCCGGGCCGAGCTGGAGCTCCATGCCGCGACCGCGCGGCTCGGAATCGTCACCGCCGATCTCTACCCCAAGATCAGCTTCGGCGTCTCGGCCGCTTCGATCGGCCCGTTCAACGACATCTTCAACTACGACACCCTCAAATATTCGATCGGTCCGCTGATCAGTTGGGAATTCCCCAATCAGCGCAGCACGGAAGCGCGCATCCGCGCCGCCCACGCGGATATCGATGCCGCCTATGCCCGCTTCGACGGCACCGTGCTCGCGGCCTTGCAGGAGGTCGAAAGCGCGCTCACCGTCTATGCGCGCGATCTCGACGGGCGGGCGCTGCTCGCCTCGTCGCGCGACCATGCCGCCAGCGCCGCCGAGGATGCCGACACGCTGTTCCGCGCCGGGCGGCAAAATTATCTGACTGTACTCGACGCGAACCGGACGCTGCTTTCCGCCGACCAGTCCCTCGCCGCCGCCGACACCAGGCTGGCGGTCGATCAGGTCAATCTGTTCCTGGCGCTGGGCGGCGGCTGGGACGTTTCGGACGACGCATAGATCGTTGCCACGCCTCTCGACCGGACGGCGCACCGCTCATAGCGCCGTCAGGCGGCTTGATTGAGCTCGGGCGCGCCGCACCGTTGGCGACGCCACAGCTTGGGGCTCGTGCCGGTGGCGCGGCGGAACAGCTTCGACAGATGCGCCTGGTCGCACAGCCCGCAGGCGAGCGCGATCTGGCTCAGCGGCTGATCGGTCAGCAGCATCAGTTCCTTCGCCCGCTCGATCCGCCGGCCCAGCAGATAGGCGTGCGGCGGCTCGCCGAAGCTGCTGCGAAAGGCGAGCGAGAAATAGCTCTTGCTGAGCTGGATGACGGCGGTCATGTCGTCGATGCGGATCGGCTGATCGAGATTTTCGTCGATATAGGCGTTCACCCGGCGCATCTGCCAGGGCGCAAGGCCGCCGCGTGCCGGTGCTGCCGGTCCGTTCGCGATCTCCCTACGGTCGCGCTCCGCCTGAAGCAATGCGGCGGCGCGGGCGATGCAGGATTTCGCCGCGGCACTGTCGCGATCGATGGCTCTGCCTGCCTCGTCGAGCAACTTGGCGACGATCGAGGCGAGAAAGCGCGGTTCGGCGGACGGAAGGGAAGCGGGAACGGCAGTTGCCAACATGATCGACCTCACACTTGGATTGGCCTGTCGAGACGCCGGCATGGGATCGGTGCCTCGATCCCCAAGATGACCGGGATGCCCGCCAAACGCGTGTTAAGTTCCGCTAAATTCCGTTGCGACCGTTTGAGCGCCCACTCCGCTGCGATGAACGCAGGGATGTGCAAAGCGCGACGCGACCGTCCAATCCGCCGATGTCCGAAGCGGGCATTGTCTCGCCATATCCTGGATCTGTGCGTTTTCAGCGGAGGCGAAAATGAGAATGGAAACCGACCTGGGCATCCGGCCGCTGGAAATGCCGTCATCCCTTATCCCGGCCGAACCCGCGATCTCGGCACCGGCCGGGCCTTCGGCGAGCCGGGGCACCATGCTGGGAATTCTGTTCGACGCGGCATCGCCGATCGCCCGTGGCGGCCTGCCGGCGCTGCGGCCGCTTTGGGCGGAAGAGGCGATGAACCGCGCCGCGAACCTGCTTCGGCTGGTGCTGCTGCTGGAGTACCGGAGATGGGCCGGCGGCCAGAGCCCGACCGACCTGGCGCTCGAGTGCGCGCATGCCATGGCGCTGGCCGGCTTCTACGGGTCGCTCGATGTCGACCATGGCGACAATGTCGTGCCTTGCACGGCCCTCCTGCGCGGCCTGATGGAGAGGCTGGTCAAGCTGTTCGGCCCGACCGTCGGCCGGGTGACGCTCAGCGTCGAGCTCGATCGGCTGATGCTGCCCGCCGACAAGCGTCGCGCCCTGGCTCTGATGTCGAGCGAGCTCATCATCCATGCGCTGCTCGACGGGTTCCGCGGGCGCGACCAGGCCGTGATCGCGGCCACGCTCGAATGCGGCAGCGATGGCCAGATCCGGTTCAGGATCGAGGATGATGGCGAGCCGCCGGCCTCGTCGAACCGGCCGGGCAGCAGCCATGCCATGATCGGCACGCTCGCCGGTGTGCTCGATGCCGAGATCGTCTATCGCCGTTCGCCCATGGGCGGCATGACGGCGGAGTTCCTGTTCCTGCCCTAACCGTGGCGCGGCTCTTGCACACCCGGCTGCAGGCTTTCCCATGGCTAGTGTGACGGGTTGAAGGTTCTGCTCGCCGATGCCGATCCCGAAAGGGCGCGAATTCTGGAGGCCGATCTCGGTTCGGCCGGCGCCGATGTCGTGATTCGCCTGCGTCCGGGCGAGGATCTGCTCGAAACCGTGGCGCGCGAGGCGCCGGATGTCGTCATCGTCGATATGGCGCGGCCGGATCGCGACGGGCTCGACGACATCCGGCATATCACCATGACGGCGCCGCGCCCGATCATCATGTTCGTGGACGAGGAAGATCCAGGTTTCATGGAGGCGGCGATCGAAGCCGGCGTGAGTTCCTACAATGTCGTCGGCGCGTCGCTGCCGAATGTGAAGCCGATCGTGCAGGCGGCGGTCGCCATGTTCCGGCGCTACCGCCAGGTCGAGGCGGAACTGCGCAAGGCCGAGGCCTCGCTGCGCGAGCGGGCGCTGGTCGACCGGGCCAAGAATCTCATCATCCGCCGCCGCAGGATCGGCGAGCCCGAGGCTTATCGCTGGCTTCGGCGCCAGGCCATGGATCGTGGCAAGCGGATCGTCGATATCGCGGCGGAGCTGCTCGCCGCTGAAGGAGACCGCGATGAATGAGCCGCGTCTGGTCCGGATCGGCCTTTTGCGCCTGACCGACGCCGCGCCGATGGTGCTGGCCAAGAGCGCCGGCTTGTTCGCAGCCGAAGGGCTCGATGTCGTGCTCCAGACCGAGCCGTCCTGGGCCAATCTCGCCGACAAGCTGGCCTATGGGCTGCTCGATGCCGCGGTGATGCTGCCGCCGCTGGCACTCGCCATGGCGCTCGGTCTGCGTGTGCCGGCGACCCCGCTCATCGTACCGATGTCGCTCAGCCTCAACGGCAATTCGGTGACGCTGTCGAACGCGCTCGCCGCGCCCGTTCTGGCCGGCGGCAAGCCCGCGCCGCTGGAAGGCGGCCGTCGGCTGCGCCGGGCGCTCGGCGGGAAGCGGCCGGTCTTCGCCACCGTCCATAGCTGGTCCACCCATAATCTGCTGCTGCGCTATTGGCTGGCGGCGAGCGGCTTCGATCCGGAGCACGACATCGCCTGGACCGTGGTGCCGCCATCCGACATGGTCGAGGCGTTGGCATCTGGCCGCATCGACGGCTTCTGCGCCGGCGCGCCCTGGGGCGAGATGGCGGCGCGCGCCGGGGTCGGACGGACGGTCATCCTCTCGTCCGAGATCTGGCGGGACCATCCGGAGAAATGCCTAGCCGTCCATGCCGGCTGGGCCGAAACGCAACCGCGCGCGCTGCAGGCGCTGCTGAGCGCCCTGCTGCGGGCGGCCATGCTGTTCGAATTGCCCGATACGGCCCGCTCATTGGCCGAATTGCTGGCGGGGCCGGATTATGTCGATGTGCCGGCCGATGCCGTTCTGGCCTCGCTGCCGGGCGGGCAGGGCGGCGAGGTCGATCGCTCGGTCTTCGCGCCGGGGCTCGCGACCCATCCCTGGCCGGCCCATGCGCGCTGGTTCCTGCGCCAAATGGCGCGCCGGGGCGACGCGATACCGGCCGCGATCGAGGAGACGGTCTCAGCGGTCTATCGGCCCGACCTTCATGCGCGCGCGGCCGAGCGGGTCGGTCTGGCGCCTCCAGACAGGATGATTGTCGGCCCGTTCTGCGATGGCGCGCCGTTCGAAAGCTGACGACTGCCGAAAATCTATGCATTGGCGACCGGGTGGGCGATGATTGCATAAAGATTTCGCAACTGAGAGATTCGCGTTTTCTAAAACCTGAGATACGCTGCGCCGCAGCAAACTGGCCCGACGCTTGCAGCGATGACAATGCCAGCGCATCGGCCGACGATCGGCCACGGGCCGGGTCTTTCCAACGGCGGAAATTCTCCGACATCGGCGCCCTCGACGGGCGTCCCATCCCAGATCGGTGAACCAATGGCGGTTCATCTGCGGACGGCATGTCCGGCGGCTCGCTTTCCATCTCGATTCGGCTGACCGCGCGCTCGGGCGCGGCGGAAAAGTCCAGACGGCGTGCCGCCCCCGGCGGGAGACATCGGATGAACAGGGGTTTTCTCAAGGCGGGGCATCTGCCCACCCTGGTCGCGGCCTTTCTCTATTTCGATCTGAGTTTCATGGCCTGGGTGATTCTGGGCCCGCTTGCCGTGCAGATCGCCAAGGATCTGGGGCTGGACGCCGCCCAGAAGGGGTTGATGGTGGCGACGCCGGTGCTGGCGGGCGCCGCCGTGCGCGGCATCAACGGCGTGCTCGTCGATCATCTGAAACCGAAATTCACCGGCATCCTCAACCAGATCGTCGTCATCGGCGGCCTCGGGGCGGCGTGGTGGCTGGGCGTGCACAGCTTCACGGCGATCCTGCTGGTCGGGCTGGTGCTCGGCGTCGCCGGCGCCTCCTTCGCGGTGGCGCTGCCGCTCGCCTCGCGCTGGTATCCGGCTGAGCATCAGGGCACGGCGCTCGGCATCGCCGGCGCCGGCAATTCGGGCACCGTCTTCGCAGCCCTGTTCGCCCCCAGCCTCGCCATCGCCTTCGGCTGGAACAACGTGCTGGGGCTGGTCGCCCTGCCGCTCATCCTGGTGTTCGCGGTCTATCTGGTTTTGGCCAAGGACAGCCCGGACTGCCCGCCCGCCCGCTCTTTGCCCGAATATCTGAGCGTGCTCCGCCAGGCCGATGCCTGGTGGCTCATGTTCTTCTACAGCGTCACTTTCGGCGGCTTTTCCGGGCTCGCTTCGTCGCTGTCGATCTATTTCAACGACCAGTATGGCTTGAGCCCCGTCACCGCCGGCTATTTCACCGCCGCCTGCGTGTTCGCGGGCTCGTTGGTGCGGCCGATCGGCGGTGCGGTGGCCGACCGGGTCGGCGGCGTCCGCTCGCTCACCATCATGTATGCGGTGGCGGCGATCGCGCTCATCACCATCAGCTTCGGCCTGCCGGCCTCGTGGATGGCGTTGTGCGTCTTCATCGTCGCCATGCTGGCGCTCGGCATGGGCAACGGTGCCGTGTTCCAGCTCGTGCCGCAGCGCTTTCGGCGCGAGATCGGCGTCATGACCGGCCTTGTCGGCATGATGGGCGGCGTCGGCGGCTTCTACCTCGCCTCCAGCCTGGGCTACTCCAAGCAGCTGACCGGCAGCTACCAGACCGGCTTCCTGCTCTTCGCCATGCTGGCGACGCTGGCGCTCGTCGGTGTCAGCGGCGTCAAGCGGCGCTGGCGCTCGACCTGGGGCGCCATCGCCGGCGCGGCGAGGATCTGAGCCATGAACATCTATGCGCCGGGGCGCGAGCGCCTCATCGTCATCGGCAACGGCATGGCCGGGATGCGGACCGTCGAGGAATTGCTGAAGCGCAATCCCGGCCGCTACGACATCACCGTCTTCGGCGCCGAGCCGCACGTCAATTACGATCGGATCATGCTGTCCTCCGTCCTGGCCGGCGAGAAGGCGCTCGACCAGATCGTGATCAATGCGCGCGAATGGTACGACCGGAACGGCATCGCGCTCCGCACCAACGATCCGATCGTCGCGATCGACCGCGCGGCCAAGACGGTCACCGCGGCGAGCGGGCTTGTCGAGCCCTACGACCGGCTGCTGCTCGCCACCGGCTCCCGGCCGCTGGCGCCATCGATCCCGGGGCTCCATCTGCCCGGCGTCTGCGCTTTCCGCGACATCGCCGATGTCGAGACGATGATTTCGGCGTCGCAACGACATAAGCGGGCTATCGTCATCGGCGGCGGACTGCTCGGGCTCGAAGCCGCGAACGGACTCTCGAAGCGCGGCATGCGGGTCGCCGTCGTCCATCTGATGGACACGCTGATGGAGCGGCAGCTCGATCCCGAGGCGGCCCGGCTGCTGCAGCGCGAGCTCGACGAGCGCGGCATCAATTTCTTCACCAACGGCCAGACCGACGAGGTGCTGGGCACCGACCGGGTCGAGGGCGTCAGGCTGGCCGACGGGCGCGAGATCCCGGGCGATCTCGTGGTGATGGCGATCGGCATCCGGCCCAACATCGATCTGGCGCGGTCGGCCGGGCTCTTGGTCAATCGCGGCGTCGCCGTCGGCGACGATATGCGGACCTCGGATCCCTGCATCTTCGCGGTCGGCGAATGCGTCGAGCATCGCAGCAAGACCTATGGGCTCGTGGCGCCGATCTGGGAGATGGCCAAGGTCTGCGCCGATCATCTGGCCGGCGGCGAGGATACCGTCTCGGACTATGTCGGCACCGTGCTGGCGACGCGGCTCAAGGTGACCGGCATCGATCTCTTCTCGGCCGGCGACTTCACCGGCGACGAGACGACGGAGGAGATCGTCTTCCGCGATCCGGCCCGGCAGATCTACAAGAGGCTGGTCGTGCGCGAGGATCGCCTCGTCGGCGTCGTGCTCTATGGCGATGCCCGCGACGGCGCCTGGTATTTCCAGCTCATGGGCACCGCCGAGCCGCTGGGCGAGCTGCGGGACGCGATCATCTTCGGGCAGGCCTTTGCCGGCGGCAAGGAGGCCGATCCGGCCGCCCTCGTCGCGGCTCTGCCGGCGGAGGCGCAGATCTGCGGCTGCAACGGCGTGTGCAAGGGCGCGATCATGGCCGGCATCGCCGAGCACAAGCTCACCACGCTCGAGGGCGTGCGCGCCCACACCAAGGCGTCCGCCTCCTGCGGCAGCTGCACGTCGCAGGTCGAGCAGCTGCTGGTCCTGGCGCTGGGCGAGGGCTACGCCAAGCCGGCGGGGGTCAAGCCGCTGTGCAAATGCACCTCACTCGGCCATGACCAGGTGCGGGCCGAGATCCTGGCGCAGGCGCTGAAATCGATCCCGGCGGTGATGCAGGCGCTCGGTTGGGCCAACGATGATGGCTGCCATGTCTGTCGGCCGGCGCTCAATTTCTATCTGCTCGTGGCCTGGCCGGGCGTCTATCGCGACGACGCCCAGTCGCGCTTCGTCAATGAGCGCATGCACGCGAACATCCAGAAGGACGGCACCTATTCGGTCGTGCCGCGCATGTGGGGCGGGCTCACCAGCGCCAAGGAGCTGCGCGCCATCGCCGATGTGGTCGACAAGTTCGATATCCCGACCGTCAAGGTGACCGGCGGCCAGCGCATCGACCTCCTCGGCGTCAAGCGCGAGCAGCTGCCGGCGGTCTGGCGCGACCTCAATGCCGCCGGCATGGTCTCCGGCCACGCCTACGGCAAGGCGCTCCGGACGGTGAAGACCTGCGTCGGCTCGGAATGGTGCCGGTTCGGCACGCAGGATTCGACCGCGATGGGCGTGGCCCTGGAAAAGATGAGCTGGGGCTCCTGGCATCCCCACAAGGTCAAGCTCGCCGTCTCCGGCTGCCCGCGCAATTGTGCCGAGGCCACGATCAAGGATTTCGGCGTGATCGCGGTCGAAAGCGGCTGGGAGCTCCATGCCGGCGGCAATGGCGGCATCAAGGTCCGGGTCACGGATTTCCTGTGTAAGGTCGAGACCGAGGCCGAGGTGCTCGAATACTGCGCGGCGTTCCTCCAGCTCTATCGCGAGGAGGCGCGTTATCTCGAACGCACCGCCCCCTGGATCGAGCGGGTCGGCATCGAGCATGTGCGCGAGCGCGTGGTCGCGGATGCCGAGAGCCGGCAGGCGCTCAATCGCCGCTTCCTCGACTCCCAGCGTTTCTTCCAGGACGATCCCTGGGCCGAGGACGCGCCCTCGGCGCCGGCCTCCGGTGCGTTCCGCACGCTCGCGACGGTGGAGTGAGCGATGGATACGCTGGATCTCGTCTGGATCGATGTCGGCGCGCTCGACGCCGTTCCGCGCCAGGGCGCGCGGGTGGTGAAGACCGCCAAGGGCGATCTCGCCATCTTCCGGACGCTCGACGATGCCGTCTTCGCGATCGATGATCGCTGCCCGCACAAGGGCGGACCGCTGTCGCAAGGCATTGTGCACGGCCATGCCGTGACCTGCCCGCTGCATAATTGGGTGATCGACCTCGACAGCGGCGAGGCGGCGGCGCCGGATCGCGGCTGTGTGCGTCGCGTGCCGGCGCGGCTCGAAGACGGGCGGATCCTGATCCTCGCATCATGACTGCGCCGGTCCGGACGACCTGCCCCTATTGCGGCGTCGGCTGCGGCGTGCTGGCCCGGCCGGACGGAACGGTCGCGGGCGATCCCGAGCATCCGGCCAATCGGGGCCGGCTCTGCTCCAAGGGTGCCGCCTTGGGGCAGACGCTCGGGCTCGATGACCGGCTGCTGCATCCGACGATTGGAGGGTGCGAGACTGGGTGGGACGAGGCGCTCGATCTGGTCGCGACGCGGTTTCAGGCGGCGATCGCGGAACACGGGCCGGATTCGGTCGCCTTCTACCTCTCGGGACAATGCCTGACCGAGGATTATTACGTCGCCAACAAGCTGATGAAAGGCTTCATCGGCAGCGGCAATATCGACACGAACTCGCGGCTATGTATGGCCTCGACCGTCGCCGGCCATACCCTCGCCTTCGGCGCCGACATCGTGCCCGGCATCTATGAGGATTTGGACGAGGCCGATCTCGTCATCCTGGTCGGCAGCAATACCGCCTGGTGCCATCCCATCCTCTATCAGCGGCTCGTCGCCGCCCGCTCGCGACGCGGGACGCGCATCGTCACGATCGATCCGCGCCGGACGGCCACGGCTGCCGATTCCGACCTGCATCTGGCCGTGGCGCCAGGCAGCGACGTGGCGCTGTTCGACGGGCTGCTGGCGTATCTGGTCGAGCAGGGCACGCTCGATCGCGGCTGGATCGAGCGGCACACCGAAGGGTTCGAAACGGCGCTCGCGGCCGCCCTGCCCTCGGCCGAGCGGGTGGCCGAGATCACCGGCGCGCCCGAGGCGACGCTCCGGCGCTTCTTCGGCTGGTTCGCCGGCACCGAGCGGGTGGTGACGCTCTTCTCCCAGGGCGTCAACCAATCCTCGGCCGGCACCGACAAGGTCAACGCCATCATCAATTGCCACCTCGCCACCGGCCGGATCGGCAAGCCGGGAGCGGGACCCTTCTCGCTCACCGGCCAGCCCAACGCCATGGGCGGGCGCGAGGTCGGCGGGCTCGCCAACCAGCTCGCCGCGCATATGCGGTTCGAGCATGCCGATCTCGACCGCGTGCGCCGCTTCTGGAGGGCGCCCAACCTCGCGACCGAACCGGGACTGAAGGCGGTCGATCTGTTCGACGCCGTGGCCGACGGCCGGATCAAGGCGCTCTGGATCATGGCGACCAACCCGGCCGACAGCATGCCGCGATCCGGCCGCATCCGCGACGCGCTGGCGAAATGCCCGTTCGTCGTCGTCTCGGATTGCTGGCCGACCGATACCACGGCGCTCGCCCATATCGTGCTGCCGGCGGCTGCCTGGGGCGAGAAGGACGGCACCGTCACTAATTCCGAGCGCCGGATCTCGCGGCAGCGGCCGTTTCGTCCCGCGCCGGGCCACGCCAGGCCGGATTGGTGGATGCTCGCGGAGGTCGGCAGCCGCATGGGCTGGGCGCAGGATTTCGCCTGGACATCGGCCGCCCAGGTGTTCCGCGAGCATGCCGCGCTCTCGGGATTCGAGAATGAGGGGGAGCGGCTTTTCGATATCGGCGCCCTGTCCGGGCTCGACGACGCCGGCTACGACCGGCTGGTGCCGGTACGCTGGCCGGTCGCCGCAAATGGCGGCGAAGGCGGTCGGCTCTTCGGCTCGGGCGGCTTTCCGACATCGACCGGCCGCGCGCGCTTCGTACCGACGCCCTGGCGGCCGCCGGCAGCCGAGACCGGGCCGGAGCGGCCTTTCCTGCTCAATACCGGGCGTGTGCGCGACCAGTGGCACACCATGACCCGGACCGGCCGCGTGCCGCGCCTGCTCGCGCATCGGGGCGAGCCGCACGCCGCGCTGGCGCCCGCCGATGCCGACCGGCTCGGCATCGAGGAAGGCGATCTGGTGCGGCTCACGAGTGACCACGGCACGGCCCTGCTGCGGGCCTCGGTCGATCGGGCGCAGCGGCCGGGTGAGATCTATGTGCCGATGCATTGGACCGACGGCTTCTGTTCCGCCGGGCCGGTGGCGCATCTGGTGGGGGCTGCGGTCGATCCCGTCTCGGGTCAGCCGGAATTGAAGGCGACGGCCCTTTCGGCGACGCGCGTCGCGACCGCTTGGCGCGGATCGATGCTGCATCGCCGCGCCGTCCGTCCCGAACTCGCCGCCTATTGGAGCCGGAGGCCGCTCGGCCTCGGCCACGCGATCGAGCTGGCGGGGACGGAGCCGCTGCCGGGGGCGGGGCTGCCCGATTATGCCCGTCGGCTGCTCGATCTGCCGGAAGCGGTCGAATGGCTGGAGATCGCCGATCCCGCCCGCGGCCTCTGGCGCTTCGCCGCCCTCGTCGAGGGCAGGCTCGAGGCCTGCCTGTTCCTCACCAGCGGCTGCTCGGCCTTGCCCGCGGTTCAGGCGCTTGCCGGACTCCTCGGCACGCCCGTCGACGCGATGCAGCGTCCCGGCCTGCTCGGCGCACGTTCCGGACGGACGGACCGGACGATCTGCGCCTGTTTCGCGGTCGGGCTCGACCAGTTGCGCGAGGCGGTGCAGAGCCAGGGACTCAACAGCACCGAGGTGATCGGCCAGGCACTCCGTGCCGGCACCAAATGCGGCTCCTGCCTGCCCGAGCTGCGCCAGATCCTGCGCGAGACGCCCGTTCCGGCTTTCTGATTCTTCCGGCTCCTTCGGCCGCTTTCCCGCTCCGCGGTCGGCAAACCTCTAGCCAGACCGATATATATGTTGGAATATAACGTCCAAACGGAGGAGGAACGCCGCTTTGGCAACGGTCGGACCCATATTGCTGAACCGCCGCCCCGAAGCCGGGAGATTGTCGGCGGCACCGTTCGGCTCGACGCTGACCGATGCGGAACTCGCCGCCATGCTGGAGTTGCCGGCACGCAAGCGCGCGCGCTTGAGCGAGCTCTCGCCCGGCCTGCATTGCTCGATCATCGGCACCTGTCTCTCGACCGGCGAGCTGCGCCAGATCATGGGCAAGGTGCTGGGCCGCGACCTCAAGGAGCTTAACGATCACGAGGTTCACACCGAAGGGGTCCGCCAGGCCGGCCGAGCCGATCATGGCGGCAAGCTGCTGCAAAAGGCGCTCGACAAGCGTCACCAGCCGGCGATCAACCGCTTCGCCAAGGCCGCCACCGCGGCCGAGGTCGCGTCGTTATGGGATGAGGCGAAGCGGGCCGGCGACATTCCGTCGGGCTATTGGGCGCTGCTCAGCCACCCGGCCGCGACCGATGCGCTGGTCAAGGCCGCCTTCGCCGATGTCCATATGCTGTCGCATCTGGTCGGTGCGGCGAACCGCGCCGATATCCGGCGGCTGACCGCGCTCGAGGCCGAGAAGGCCGTGCTCGAGACGAAGCTCCAGAAGAGCCAGACCCATATCCAGGCGGCCGATGCGACGATCCGCCAGCTCAATACCGCGCTCGCCGCCGCCGTCACGATGCGCCATGCCGACGCGGCGTCGGTGGAAACGGCCGACGAGGTCGAGGCGCTGCGCCGGCTCGTCGGCGATCTTGAATCCCGCCTGCAGAAGGAGACAGCGCTTCGCGCTCGTTCGGAAGAGCGGGCCGACCGGATGCAGCGGCGCGAGGCCGATGCCGTGGCGGCACGGCTTGCGGCGGAAGAGCGCGCCGAGGCGTTGAGCGAGGAATTGGCCGCGCTTGAAACCCATCTCGCCACCGATCCCGATATGGAGGCCGAGGAGCAAGTGGCGCTGCCGGCGATGCCGCCCGGCCTGTCGACTTTGCTCTATGTTGGCGGACGACCGAGCCAGGTCCATCGCCTCCGCGACATCGCAGACCGTGCGGGCATATCGCTTCTGCATCATGATGGCGGCATGGAGGATCGGCCGGGGCTGCTGGCAGGACTAATTAGCCGTGCCGACATTGCTTGCTTTCCGGTAGATTGCGTGAGCCACGATGCGGTCGCTGCGGTGAAGCGCCTCTGCCGCCAAGCCGCCAAGCCCTATCTGCCGCTGCGCAGCGTCGGGTTGGGCGCTTTCATGGCCGGCCTTGCCAAGCTGGCCGCATCGCCTGGCCTCGCGCCGGAAAGCTGATGCACCCGGTGACATGAATGGAAGAGACGACGGACCCGCCACGGGAACCGCGTCCGCCAGATGGAGGAACATCATGGATACAATCGCACTCGATGCCCGCCTCAGCCAACCCGTCCGGGAGTTCCTCGGCCGCCGCGGCAAGCTACTGATCGACGGCAAGCTGGTCGACGCCGCGTCAGGCAAGAGCTTCGCCGTCTATGATCCGGCGACCGCCAAGGTGATCATGTCGGTTGCCGAGGCCGACCGCGAGGATGTCGATCGTGCCGTCAAGGCTGCGCGCCGCGCCTTCGATGTCGATGGCTGGCCGCGGACCAAGCCGAACGAGCGCAGCAGGCTGCTGTGGAAGCTTGCCGATCTGCTCGAGCAGCATGCCGACGAGTTCGCCCAGATCGAATCCCTCGACAATGGCAAGCCGGTCACCATCGCGCGTGCCGCCGATGTGGCGCTCGCCATCGACATGTTCCGCTATATGGGCGGCTGGTCCACCAAGCTGACCGGCCAGACCATCCCGCTTTCCATGCCCGGCGAATATCTCTCCTACACGGTGCGCGAGCCGGTCGGCGTGGTCGGGCAGATTATCCCCTGGAACTTCCCGCTGCTGATGGCCGCCTGGAAGCTGGCGCCGGCGCTCGCCGCCGGCTGCACGGTGGTGCTGAAGGCGGCGGAGCAGACCCCGCTCTCGGCGCTGCGCCTGGCCGAACTGGTGATCGAGGCCGGCTTCCCGCCCGGCGTCGTCAATATCCTGGCCGGGTTCGGCGAGACCGCCGGTGCGGCGCTCGCGGCGCATGATCTGGTCGACAAGGTTGCCTTCACCGGCTCGACCGAGGTCGGCAAGCTGATCGCCAAGGCAGCGACCGGCAACCTCAAGAAAGTGACGCTGGAGCTGGGCGGCAAATCGCCGGCGATCGTCTTCCCCGACGCCGATCTCGACCGCGCCATTCCCGGGGCAGCGAGCGGCATCTTCTTCAATCAGGGCCAGACCTGCTGCGCCGGCTCGCGGCTCTTCGTCCATGAGAAGATCTATGACCGCGTGGTCGAAGGCATCGCCGGCATCGCCAAGAACATCAAGCTCGGGCACGGTCTCGATCCCACGACCGAGATGGGTCCGCTCGTCTCCGAGGAGCAGCATGCCCGGGTCACCGGCTATATCGAGGCGGGCCGGCGCGAGGGTGCCGAGGTGCTGGCGGGCGGCACGCATCCAGGCGACGGCTATTTCGTCAAGCCCTTGGTGCTGAGCCGCACCAATCCGGAAATGCAGGTCGTGCGCGAGGAAATCTTCGGCCCGGTCCTATGTGCTCAGCCCTTCAACGACGACGATATCGAGCGGATTGCGAAGCAGGCCAACGACACGATCTACGGGCTCGCGGCCAGCATCTGGACCCGCGATGGCGGCCTCGCGCACAAGCTGGCGTCGCGGATCCGCTCCGGCACGGTGTGGATCAATTGCCACAACGTGTTCGACGCCGCCCTGCCGTTCGGCGGCTACAAGCAGTCCGGCTGGGGTCGTGAGATGGGCGAGGCGGTGTTCAGCAGCTACACCGAGCTCAAGGCGATTACGAGCGCACTCTAAGAGCGAATGGAGCGGCCGGGGTGTCCCGGCCGCTCTTTCGATCACGGCAGCGGCACGGCCTGCTTCATGATGATCGGGTCCCAGAACGCGCATTTATGCGCGGCGGCGAAGCTCGTTTCCGCGCTCAGCTGAGGCTGCGGCGGCACGAGGGATTGCAGCGTGGCACTCGGCCCGAAACGGAGCCAGGGAACGAGGCCGGGGCCGGTCGGATCTCCGCCCCCGGAGAAGTCCGTCCAATAGCGCACCATCGACTGAGCAAGTTCATGCTCCGGCCCGTTCAGCACCGACGGCGCCGCATTGCCGCCCGGCTGGGCGAAGGCGTCGAAGAGGAAGGGCAACTCGCTCGCGTGAGTGGCGCCATAGGGGAAGCTCGCCGGCGGCAGCAAGATCTCGGGCGCGTTCTCGTCGGCGAATTCATAGGCGAAGACCTTGGTGAATTTCGAGGCCAGCCGATCGGCCCTTTCGGTATTGCAGGCGAAGATGGCGTCGGTCTCGATCGCGGCCAACGCCAGATCCGGGCTGGCGAAGGCGGATAGCGGATATTCGGCGAGAACATTGTTGGCGAGGCTGCCGAAGGTGGCGGCGATGACGGTCGGATATTGCGCCGCCGTCAGCGGGCCGGAGACCAGATCGAAGCCGGTGGCGACGAACAGCCTGCCTTCGTCATGGTTGGAGCCGTTCACCAGCGGCACGCGATTGAACAGCCCGCTTTCCAGCGCGGCGCCGATCGAGCGCGGCAGGATCGTGCCGTCGACGAAGGTGGTGGCGGTGCCCGGCCCTTGATTGGCCAGGATCTGGTCGACGGAGAGCTTGCGCAGGCAGGCGGCGGTCTGGTCCGCGCAGCCGGCCTGGGCGGCGAAGGCCGTGCCCAGCGCTTCGGCCTGGGCCAACGTCGGCAGGATCAGAGCATAGGAGCCGCTTTCGGCGATGGCGCGGTCGAACAGGCCGGTAGCGAGCGGCGAGACCAGGTTGGAGAGGACGCTGAGCCCGCCCGAGGACTGGCCGAAGAGCGTGACGTTGCGCGGATCGCCGCCGAAGCCGGCGATATTGGTTCGGACCCAGCGCAAGGCGGCCTGCTGATCGAGAATCCCGTAATTGACGGCCGGATGACCTTCCGCGTCGAGCGCCGGCTGAGCCAGGAAGCCGAGCGCGCCCTGCCTGAAATTGAGCGTGACGACGACCACGCCCTGCGCCACCAGCCGCGCCGGATCGTAATCGTCGCTTTCGCCGGCGACGAAGCCGCCGCCATGGAGCCAGACCATGACCGGCAGATGCCGCCGGTCGCCGTCCTGCCGATGGGGCGTGAAGACGTTGAGGAAGAGGCAATCCTCGGTGACGCTCGGCTTGCCGAAGGGCGAGGCCGCCTGCGGGCAATGATCGCCGAAAGCCTGGGCCTTGATCGTCTCATGCCCGCGCGGCAGCGGCTGCGGCGGCCGCCAGCGCAGATCGCCGACCGGCGGCTGGGCATAGCGGATGCCCAGGAATTCGTCGCCGCTGTCGGTCCTCAGGCCGATCATGGGACCACGCTCGCTTTGGGCGCTGGGCGTATCCGCATGCGCGCTTGTGGTAAGAGCCAAAAGAATGCCCGCGATCAAGCTGATCAGCGGGCGACGAAACACATTTTCTCTGAAGAAGCTGGTCAATGTCATGGCCGCTTTCCTTGTTCGGCAGCGAAAACAACGGACGATCTCTACCGCGATCGGCACAGATCCAAAATGATTCGAAGGCGAAACCTTCGAATGGTCCGAGGCGTGTTTAAGAAGGCCGAACTGCGACGTGATGTCAGAAAGCGGTTATTTTGTTACGGATGTCACAGTGTACTATAGCCTGAACAGGCGTCGCGGATTTTCCGTCATCACTTGCGCGCGATCGTGGGCGTCCGGTAGCCACTTTTCGAGCTGGGCGAGCACGGTATCGTAGCCCGCGATCGATTCATGCTGCGTATGTGGCCAGTCGCTGCCCCACAGCAGCCGGTCGACCCCCGGAACGGCTGCGGCCGCGATAGTGTTGCCCCTCGCGCGGCAACAGCCTTTGGCTACGAGGTGTCGGCACCACAGTTTTGCGGGATCCAAGGAAGCCGACAATCGTGTGATCGGTCAATGCCCCATTCGGCCCAGTTTCCAGGGCGGCAATAGTTGGTTAACCCCGCTATAAAGTTAATTTCCCCTTCACCCTGTTATGGAAAATTACTTATCCATCTTAGCCGGAATCGCCGGTTCACAGGCATCCGAGCGGGTCATTCATTTTGCCGGCGACGTCGCGTTGAAGTCAGGAGAGTGCCCGTGCTTGGTTTCTTGAAGAATGTCAAGATCCTCACCAAGATTTCCATTCCGGCGATCTTGATTGCGCTCGTCTCGGCGGTCCTGGTTTTCTACGCGACTTACAGCGTGGGCACGCTGGCCGGCACGACCGAAAGGGTCGTGACGCGCGAGGCCAAGCGGGTCGAGCTGGCGCTCGAAGCGGAAGCTCTCTTCAACAGTGCCGCCGTCAGCGAGAAGAACGTCATCCTCTATCGTGAAGAGGACGCGATCCGGGCGAATATCAAGGTCTACCACCAGGTCACGGCCGACGTCCTTGCAACGCTCGACAAGCTGGGCACCATTACCGACGCTGCCGATCAGCGCGGGCTGATCGATGTCTTCCGCGACGCCGTCAATGCCCGCCGCAAGGTCAGTGCCCAAGTGTTCGAGCTGGCGCTGCAGAATCACGATGCCGAGGCGTTCGAGCTGTCCAAGGGCGAAGGTGCCAAGTACCGCAAGACGGCGATCGAGACCGTCGACAAGCTCATCGCGGGAAATCGCCAGGCGCTCGAAGCGGCCCGGCTGGGAGCGGCCGCTCTGGCCGAGCAGACCCGAAACATCCTTGTCGGCAGTGCCGCGAGCGGCTTCCTGGTCGCCTTCATCCTGCTCGGCTGGATCGCGCTGATGCAGATCGCCCGGCCGCTCGGCGGCATGGCCGGCCAGATGGAGCGGCTGGCCAAGGGCGATCTTGAGATCGATATCGAAGGAGCGATCCGCCGCGACGAGATCGGCGTGCTCGCGCGCTCGCTCGAAGTGTTCAAGCGCAATGCCGTCGAGCGCGCGCGGCTGGTGGCCGAGCAGCAGGCGGAGCAGGCGCAGAAGGAGCGCCGACAGATGCTGATCGAGGCGCATATCACCGGGTTCGAAGGCTCGGTCCGCTCCTCGCTCGACATGCTGGCCGCTGCTGCCACCGAAATGCGCGCCACCTCGCAGAGCATGTCGGCGATCGCTGAGGAGACCAGCCGGCAGGCGACCGCCGTCGCGGCCGGCTCGGAAGAGGCGTCGGCCAATGTCGAGACTGTCGCGGCGGCGACCGAAGAGCTGTCCTCCTCGGTCACCGAGATCAGCCGCCAGGTGTCGCAGTCGGCGAGCATCGCCAGCCAGGCGGTCGAGGAGGCCAACCGGACCAACGATACCGTCCAAGGCCTGTCGGAAGCGGCGATCAAGATCGGCGATGTCGTCAAGCTGATCAGCAACATCGCGGCGCAGACCAATCTCCTGGCCTTGAATGCCACCATCGAGGCGGCGCGGGCGGGCGAGGCCGGCAAGGGGTTCGCCGTCGTCGCCTCGGAGGTGAAGAACCTCGCGACCCAGACCGCGCAGGCGACCGAGGATATCTCGAGCCAGGTGGCTTCGATCCAGCAGGTTTCGGGCGAGACGGTCCAGGCGATCCAGGGCATCGCCGGCACGATCGGCACGATGAACGAGATCGCCTCGGCGATCGCCGCCGCGGTCGAGGAGCAGGGGGCGGCGACGCAGGAGATCGCCCGCAACGTCCAGGGTGCCGCGCTCGGCACGAGCCAGGTCTCGTCCTCGATCCTGGGCGTGAACGAAGCCGCGGCCCAGACCGGCTCGGCATCCGAGCAGGTCTTCACCGCCGCCGACGAACTCAGCAAGCAGGCCGAGATCCTGCGCGCCGATGTCGATAACTTCCTGGCCAAGATCCGAGCGGCGTGACCCCGCGCGAGTCAGCATCGGCCGCAAGCGCGGCCGCGCGCCTTATGGCGCGGGAGCCTCAGGATCGCGGATGCGATCCGCGCGGCGATTGAGCGACCTCATGATCAAATCGCGTCGGACATGCGCGACGCTTTCTTGGTGTCCTTGACGAAGATGTAGAAGAACAGCGAGACCAGGATGCAGGCGCTCGCATACCAGAAGAAGCCGGACTCGTTGCCCTGGTTCTTGAAATAGAGCGCCACTGAATCGATCGAGCCGCCGAAGAGAGCGGCGGTGAGCGCATAGGGAATGCCGACGCCCATCGCCCTGACCGCGGTCGGGAACAGCTCGGCCTTGATGATGGCCGTGATCGAGGTGTAGCCGCTGACGATCGACCAGGCGGCGCAGATCAGCAGGAAAGCGACGAACGGGCTCTTCGTTCCCTGAAGCGTGGTCAGCAGCGGATAGGTGAAGATCGTGCCCAGCACGCCGAAGCCGATCAGCAGCGGCTTGCGCCCGATCTTGTCGGAAATCGCACCATAGAGCGGCTGTAGCAGCACGGCGTAGATGAGCGAGCCGGCGGTGACCAGCGTGGTCTGGTCGTCGGTGAGGCCGACCGACAGCTTCAGGAATTTCTGCATATAGGTCGTGTAGGTGTAGAAGGCCGAGGTGCCGCCGATCGTGATGCCGATCACGATCACCATCGGCTTCCAGTTGCGCGCCAGCGCCACCCAGCGATTTTCCCGCTTGGTGACTTTCTCGCTGGCGACGAACAGCCCGGTCTCATGCATGTCCCGGCGCATGAAATAGCCGAAGCCCGCCAGCGCCGCGCCGAGGATGAACGGAATCCGCCAGCCCCATTCCTTGAGCTCCGCCGGCGTCAGAAACAGCTTCTGCAAGGCGAGCAGGATGAGAAGGGCGGCGAGCTGGCCGCCGATCAGCGTCATGTACCAGACGCCGGAATAGAAGCCGCGCCGGTTGGGATGGGCGACCTCCGCCAGATATGTCGCACTCGTGCCGTACTCGCCGCCCTGGCTCATGGCCTGGAGAATGCGGGCGATGACGAGGATGACCGGCGCGCCGACCCCGATGCTGGCGTAAGTCGGCGACACGGCGATCAGCAGCGAGCCGAAGCACATGACCAGGACCGAGGCGGTGAGCGAGCGCTGCCGGCCGTAGCGATCGGCGAAATAGCCGAACAGGATGCCGCCCAGCGGGCGCATCAGATAGGCGACGGCGAAAATGGCGGCGGCGTTGAATTGCTGTGCCACGGGATCGGTGCCGGGAAAGAACGAGCCGGCGAAATAGAGTGCGAAGGCGGAATAGGCATAGACATCGAACCACTCGATCAGATTGCCGATCGAGCCGATCAGGATGGCCTTGACGCGTTTTACCGTGTCGGCCGCGTCATAGCCGTCGCTGGTTACCGCGAATGCCTGCTTGGTCGTGATCTCCGTCATCGTCCCTCTCGTCGCCTCCGCTGCCTTATTAGAATTTCCGGACCTCGGCTCGCTTCTGGTTACTCCGGAAATCGTCGGCGCGACTGGCGAGGACGTGACGATGATGGAGGCGGGAACGGTCGTCATCGGCCGCTGCGCGCAAGGCGCGAAGCCGATTGATGCGTTCCCTCGAACTTCTTGGTCTTCAGGATGACATAGAAGCCTCGCTCCCGGCTCGTCAAGCCGCGCTTTGACCGAAGCGGCGGACCGGGAAACTCAGCACGAAGCGGGTCGGATTGGCGCGCTGCACCGACATCGTCCCGCCGAGCTGATCGGTGAGCAGGGTGACCAGCTGCAGTCCGAGCGTCGCCGTCTGCTCCATATCGAAAGCGTCGGCGATGCCGATGCCGTTATCGCTGATCGTCAGCGTCACTTTGTCCTGGTCCTGGGCAAGGATGATCGCGATCTCGCCGGCCTGGCCTTCGGGAAATGCGTGCTTCAGCGCGTTGGAGACCAGCTCATTGACGATCAGACCAGCCGGGATCGCCGTTTCGATCGGCAGCAGCACGCCGGCGGCATCGATGGTAAGGGTGATGCGGGTCGGATCGGCAATATAGGAATGCAGCAGGATCGGCATCAGGGAATCGAGAAAGCTCCGGAAATCGACTTGAGCGAAGTCCTTGGATTGATAAAGGGTCTGATGGATCAGCCCCATGGAGCGGATCCGGTTCTGGCTGTCCCGCACCATGTCGAGCGCGGTCTTGTCCTTGATACGGGCGGATTGCAGATCCAGCAGGCTGTGCACGATCTGGAGATTGTTCTTGACCCGGTGATGGATCTCGCCGAGCAGCACGTCCTTTTCCTTGAGTGCTGCCTCCAGGCGCTCCTCCTTATGCTTGCGGTCGGAAATATCGACGATGGCCGACAGCACCATCACCCCTTCGTCGGTCTCGATCGGGTTGAGCCCGATCTCTACCGGGAACTCGCTGCCGTCCTTGCGGACCGCGTAGAGGTCGCGTCCGGCCCCCATCGGCCGCGATACCGGCTCGGCGAAAAAGCCCAGGCGCAACGCCGGATGCTGGTCGCGCGATCCGCCGGGCACCAGAAGCTCGATCTTCTGATCCAGAAGCTCCGCCCGATCATAGCCGAACAAACGCTCGGCCGGACCGTTGACCATCTGGATCCGGCCTTGCCGATCAACCATGACCATCGGGCTCGGCGCCGATTCGACGACGCGCCGGAACCGGTCCTCGCTCTTGCGCAGTACCTGGTTGAGCTGGGTGAGCTCGGCCGTGCGTGCCGCGACGCGCGCTTCGAGCTCGCTGTTGAGCGAGGTGAGCGCGGTTTGCGCCGCGGCCCGGTCACGCATCTGCGCGGTCAGGGCCGCATTCACGTCGCGCAGCTGATGGACGCTCGGGATTGCCAGCAGCTTGGGGATGAGCGGCCAGAGCAGCCCGGCGGTGATCAGCGAGACGAGGGCCGTTATCGCCTTGACCAGGCCCTGGATGCCGTAATCCGGGTGCCAGATGGTCCAGATATCGAGCCAGTGGGTCGTGCCGCAGGCCATGATGAAGGCGCCGAACAGCCAGAAGATCCAACTGAACTCGATATCCGTTCGGCGGCGGATGAAAGTGATGAGGGCAAGCGGGATCGAGTAGTAGGAAAGGCCGATGATCGCATCGGAGACGATATGCAGCCCGATCAGCCCGGGTTGCCACAGCAGGCAGAAGCCGTGCGGGGTCAGTGCGTCCGAGGAGGTGAGAAAATCGAAAAACCTGTCCAACCGGTCCTCCATCCCAGGATCGAATCGACGTGCGTTCCACGCTTGTGCCCACCAAGCGCACAACTGTTTCAGAACTCTAAGGCATTTCCGGTTGCGCCGAAATGCGGAGGCGACCGTTGTACGCGCGTTTGCGTGCGGGTCTGAGCGCCGCAGTATGAACGGGGGAAGGCACACTCATGTCCTTTGTCGTCTGGAGCATCGTGGCGCTGACGACCGGCTGCGTCATCGTGCGGCCCTTGCGCCTGCCCGAGGCGGTGTGGGCGGTGACGGGTGCCGCCCTGTTGGTGGGCTTCGGCCTGTTGCCGCTGGACGCGGCCTGGCGCGGCGTCGCCCGCGGCACGGATGTCTATCTGTTCCTCGTCGGCATGATGCTGCTGGCCGAGATCGCCAGGCTTGAAGGACTGTTCGATTGGCTGGCGGCCCGCGCCGCCCGGCTCGCGCGCGGCTCCGCCGGTCGGCTCTTCGATCTCATCTATCTGGTCGGCATCCTGGTCACGGTCTTCCTGTCCAACGACGCCACCGCCGTCGTGCTGACCCCGGCGGTCGCCGCGGTCGCGCGCGCGGTCCGCGCCGAGCAGCCGCTGCCCTATCTCTTCGTCTGCGCCTTCATCGCCAATGCCGCGAGCTTCGTGCTGCCGATCTCGAATCCGGCCAATCTCGTCATCTATGGCAGTCATATGCCGCCGCTGCTGGAATGGGTGCCGCGCTATGCCCTGCCGTCGCTGCTCTCGATCGGCGCCACCTATCTGGTCCTGCGCCTCTGCTTCCGCCGGGCGCTCAGGCAGGAGATCGCCCATGACGTGCCGCCGGCCCGGCTCGGCCCCGGCGGCCGGCTGGCGGCGCTCGGCATTCTCGCGACCGGTGCCGTGCTCATGCTCTGCTCGGGCCTGGATCTGCAACTCGGCTTGCCGACGGCGCTCGCCGGGCTCGCTACCGCAACGTTCGTGCTCATCCTGGCCCGCCAGACGCCGTGGCGCCTGCTGCGCGGTATTTCCTGGACCGTGCTGCCGCTGGTCGCCGGCCTGTTCGTGCTGGTCGAGGCGCTTGCCCGCACCGGCGCGATCGCCGCCCTGGCCGACCTCGTCCGCGATCGGGCGGAAGCGAATGCCGCCGACACCGCCTGGCAGCTCGGCACGGTCCTCGGCTTCGCCTGCAACCTCTTCAACAATCTGCCGGCGGGGCTGATCGCCGGCACGGCGGTCCAGGCGGCACAGGCGCCGCCGGCGGTGACGGGCGCGGTGCTGATCGGCATCGATCTCGGCCCCAACCTTTCCGTCACCGGCTCGCTCGCGACCATCCTGTGGCTGGGCGTCCTGCGCCGCGACGGCTACCGGGTCAGCTTCTGGGCCTTCCTCCAAATCGGGCTTCTGACCATGCCGCCGGCCCTCGTCCTGGCGCTGGGGGCGTTGCTGACGACCGGCTGAGCGGCCTTAGTCGGCCGCGTCCGCCAACGCCTCGCCAGTACGGAAGCTCGCGCGATATTGGGCCGGCGAGATGCCGAGCCGCTTCATGAAGACGAGCCGCATGCGCTCGGCGCTGCCGAAGCCGCAATCGAAGGCGATGGTCTTGAGCGAGGCGTCGCTGCCCTCGAGCCGGTTGCGCGCGGTATCGATGCGCGCGCCCTCGACGAAGCCGGCCGGTGTGACCTTGGCCTCCTGAGTGAAGATCCGGGCGAAGTTGCGCGGGCTCATGCCGGCGATCTGGGCGAGCTTCTCGACCGGATGGGGGGCCCTTATATGCGCCATGACATGCGCCTGCACGCGGGCCACCGGCGAGGTCTCGTCCGGCGGCGCCAGCAGGAACGGGCTGAACTGGGATTGGCCGCCCTGGCGCTGGGCCACGACCACCAGCCGCTTGGCGACGGCGCGGGCGACCGCCGGTCCGTGATCCTCGTGGACCAGGGCCAGCGCCAGATCGATGCCGGCCGTGACGCCGGCCGAGGTGATGAGCGCGCCGTCGCGCATATAGATCCGGTCGTGCTCGACCCGGGCGCGCGGGAATTGCTGCGCCAGCACCGGCGCGTTCTGCCAATGCGTCGTCACCACCTTGTCGTCGATCAATCCGGCATGGCCGAGCGCGAAGGTGCCGGTGCAGATCGAGCCGTGCCGCACGCACCGCGGGATCGAGCGGTCGAGCCATCTCGTCAGCCGATCGTCGGGCGGCGCGGTCGGAAGATCGGGGCCGCCGGCCACCAGCACCATGTCGTACCGTTCCTCGGCAGCGTCGAAGGTACAGTCGGGCGCCATCCGCATGCCGTTCGAGGCGCGGAAAGGTCCGGCCTCGGCGGCGACGAGGGTGATCTCGTAGCCCTCATCCCTGCCGACGAAGCCGTTGGTCTCGGCGAAGACATCGAGCGGGCCGGCGACATCCAGGGCCTGTACCCCCGGAAAGACGGCCAGGGCGATGCTTCGCATGTCGGATCTCCGCGAGAGTTTCGCTGAACAATGCCCCGATTCCCGCCAGATCGACACCGAAAACCGCCAAAACCCCGACCGTCGCCACGGCCGGCAGTTTTGGGGGCTTTTCTGTCCGTTTTCAGCGGGCCGGGTCGATTGCGGCAGAGGGGACGCCGGCGCGATACAGGGTCTCGGAACGACGATGTCGGAGAACGGAAATGAAAACCATCGCAGTCACAGTTTTCGCGCAGGCCACGCCGCCCGTCTCTTGCGGCGCAGAAGAAAACCCGGTAGGGCCGCAAGACTTCGACGATGCCCTGACCATGGCGCTGGAGGACAGGTTCCCGTCCAGCGATCCGATTTCGACGTTGCGCGATTTCTGGCCGCGCATCGACGGCCGCCCTGTGTCACTCGCCGGCCGCGCGGCGGTTTGATCCGCTCGGCCATGCCGCTGCATCGCCCGGCCATCAACCCGTGCCCGGCCGGTGCGGTAACTTCCGGGCCCTGATGCTGCCGCTCGGTCCCGCGCTACGAATTTCCGACGAGGTAAAAATGCAGACCATGATGATTTCGACGACCGCCCCTTCCCGCTTCGGCGGCGAGCTGGCCGCCAGCGTCCTCAAGCTGCTGCATAGCGCCAGGGAAGAGTCAGAGCTCGAAGTCGCCCGGGCCTTCATCGCCAAGGCCTCCTCGCTGCTCCAGATCGAGATGGAGCGCGGCATCGTCGAGACCGAAGCCGGCGCCGCCACTGGAGGCCTGGCATCCTGGCAGATCCACCGCGTGAAGAAATACGTGGCCGAGCATCTCGACGAAGCGATCCGGGTCGAGGATCTGAGCGCGATCGCGCGGCTGAGCCCGACCCATTTCTCCCGCGCCTTCAAGCGCAGCCTGGGCGAGGCGCCGCACGCCTATATCATCGCCCGCCGGCTGGAGAGGGCGCGCGAGCTGATGCTGACCAGCGACATGGGCTTGAGCGAGTTGGCGCTCCAATGCGGCTTTTCCGACCAGGCGCATTTCACCAAGCTGTTCCGCAGCCATGTCGGCAAGAGCCCGGCCGCCTGGCGACGCGAGCATCGGGAGGGCGGGCGCTAGATCCGGGCGGGCTTGCGCCGCCGGAGCAAGGCCATCACGCCGAGCCCGGCACCGATCAAGGCGACGGTTCCCGCTTCGGGCACAGCGGTCTTGGCGGGGGCGTTGGTGGCGACATTGGTGACGACGAAGGTTTCGTCGAAATAGTCGAAATTGGCGGTCGAGAAGGGAAGATCCTCGAAAGCGACATAGGTGCCGGCGGGCACGCCCGGCAGGCTCGGCGTCGGCGTCTTATAGGCGGCCGAATAGATGTGGTCGTAGCCGCCGGTGTCGATCGAGCCGTCATAGGCGGCGTTCATGGTCGGGTCGGAATAGACATAGCCGAGCGACGGCGAGGTGATGTCGAGCACGAAGGTCAGCTTGTCGCCGGCCGTGACATGGCCGAGATCGAAGCTCTGGCCGATCGACGCGGTATGGTCGTCGAGCCCGAAGCCGGCACTGGTCAGAACACCATTGTCCATCAGGCCGAGCGATTCCTCATAGCCCGCCGTCGAGCCGGCGAAATAGGCGATCACGTCGCCGGTGGACTGGGCGGTGAAGGAATAGGCGATCGTATTCGGCGTCCCGCCATTCTGATAGCGGATCGTGTCAGCCCGTGCGGCGCCGACGGCGAGGGCGACGATCGCGACGGCCAGCGACAGCTTGGCGATAAGAACCATAGTCAATCTTCCTATCCAGGAATGTGGAAAATTCGGTCTCCGCCCGCTGAAATATTGCGTTTGCGGCGGAAAGAGGATCGCTGCCGAAAGGGGCAGGCCTATACCAGGACTTAAATATTTACCGACGATGAAGCGTTGGATTTGACGAATATTCACGCTGCCGTATTCATGCCGTCGGCGCCTTGATCATCGATGTTGAGTATGGCTGCCAGCCTTTGCGGGCGGCTCAAAAAGCCGCCTGTGCCACGAGGTCGATGCCCAATGCCGCCAGGCCGATGAAGAACCACGTCCTGAATGTCTGCGCGCTTATTTTGTTGCGGGCCCATTGCCCGATCGCCATACCCGCCAAGGCCGGCACCAGCACCGCCAGCGACCAGCCGAGGAGCGGGCCGCCCAGCAGGCCGCTATGCGCCAGGCTGCCGGCGAGCGCCACCGTCGAAACCGTGAAGGACAGGCCCAGCGCCTGGACCAGATCGTCGCGCTCCAGTTCCAGCGCCTGGAGGTAGGGCACGGCGGGCACCACGAAAACGCCGGTGACGCCGGTGACGAGGCCGGTCGCCACGCCGATCACCGGCGACAGGATCGGCTCGAATCTGGGCGAGACTGAGAAGTTGAGCCGGGACAGGCCGAGGGCCGCATAGGCGAGCAAGGCCGCTCCCAGCCAGGCATCGGCGGATTTGCCGACGCCGGCACCGAGCCAGCCGCCGATGAGCGTGCCGAGGCAGATGCCGAAGAGCAGCGTCCAGAACCGCCGCAGCAACGGCCGGAAAGCCGGCCCGGTGACCAGCTGCCAGACATTGGTGACGAAGGACGGGATGATCAGCAGGGCAGCCGCCTGGGCGGGCGGCATGACCAGGCCGAGCAGGCCGACCGCGACCGTCGGCAGCCCGAGGCCGATCACGCCCTTGACGAAGCCGGCGAGCAGGAAGGTCAGCAGCGAGACGGTCAGGACCATGGGCACCCTCGGGCACGGAACGTCCCGAGCCTGGGCCAGCCGTCGGCGGGCGGGCAATGCGGCAGTTCGCGACACAGCCTTCGGATTCGCCGAAGGCTGAAAAGATCGGCAGAAGGTCGTTGCCCTCGAGAACGCTTTGCGGGCAGCCTGCTCGTCCGTTGAGCAGCGGGAGAGAGCGATGCTGGTCCTGCGTCCGAATTGCGAATGCTGCAATGCAGATCTGCCACCGGAATCGGCAACGGCACGCATCTGCAGCTATGAATGCACCTTCTGCGCCGCCTGCGCGGACGGACCCCTAAGCGGGATCTGCCCGAATTGCGGCGGCGAGCTGGTCCGGCGGCCGATCCGTCCGGCGGCGATGCTGGCGCGTCACCCAGCCTCGACCGAACGGATCCTCAAGCCACATGCCGGCTGCGAGGCCGGATCTACGCCATCTCGTTGACGGCCTTGCGCTTGAACGGGTTCTCGGCGTGGATCGGGAAGCCGATCTTGAGATCGCCGGACAGCACCCGCTTGCGCAGATGCTTGCAGCCATTGACGCTGAAGCCGGCGAGATGGTCGCCGGCGACGATCTTGTTATAGCGCGGTGGGTTCTCGTCCGAGACGAATTGGGGCAGCGGCTCGACCTCGGTGTGATAGTCGGCGGCGAAGAACAGCGGCATCGAATAGCGCTCCTTGCCGGTATTGACCACTCGATGCTGGGTTGCCTTGAACAGCCCGTTGGTCCAGCCTTCCATCAGATCGCCGACATTGACGATGAAGGTGCCTTCGATCGGCGGTGCCTCGACCCATTCGTCCGCCGCGTTCATCACCTGCAGCCCCGGCTGCAGCTGGTTCAGGATGGTGAAGCATTCGAAGTCCGAATGTGCCCCGATGCCCAGATTCCGGTTGTCCATCGGCAGATCGTTCGGCGGGTAATGCAGCAGGCGGAGCTGCGAGGTCGGCTTTCGCGCCTTGTCGACGAAGAAATTCTCCGGCAGGTCGAGCGCCAACGCGAAGGCGCGGAAAAGCTGGTCGCCGACGCCCATCACCGCGTCGAAATACTCCATCACCTCGGTGCGGAAGCGGGGCATCCAGTCCGGCCATTGGTTCGGCACCAGCATGATGTTGCCGGCGAGGAAGTCTGGATCGTCGTGCGGAATGTCGAGCGAAAGGTCGAAGGCGGCGTGCAGCCGGGGCTTGGTCAGGTAGTCGTCCTGACCGTCCTTGGGCTCGACCAGCCGGTAGAGCTCGGGATCGTCCTTGTCGTCTTCCGACGAGACCGGCGACCAGCCGCGATTGCCGGGGGAATTGGAGACGTTGACCCGTTGCTTCAGCTCGCTCGCGGATGCGTGGAAGGCGCGGGAATGCGCATAGGTCCGGTCGATCAGGCTTTGCGGTACGCCGTGATTGCGGATGTAGAAGAATCCCACCGTCCGGCAAGCCGCGCCGATCTCCATCGCCGTCGCCAGCCTGGCCGCGGGATCCGATCCCGCGAGTGCCGCGATATCGATCACCGGAATGGCGGTGAAAGGCATCAACCGCGCACCCATGGCCCCACCTTCGGCGGCCCCCGTGCCGACCCCGTTCGCTTCCATGCCCAGCTCTCCCGGTTCGATCGATCCGTATTCGAGACGCATACGCAAGCAATCAAGGTGCCAAGCCGAAAGTCAAGGCAGTCAATGGCATTTAAAAAGGCAGTGCCGTAAAGTAGAGCATTGCGCGGCCAAGTTTTGGGCAGGCTGCATACGATCATGCGCGGGGCGGCGCGCGGCGCCGAGACTCTATCGGATGGCCCGGGCCTTGCACCGTTCCCGGTTGAACCTTATCAGACCGAAAGGTGACGAGTGACGCGCGCAGAGGATGTCAGAAGGCGGCCGACCCGGCGCCGTTTGCTCAAGAATGTCGGTGCCGCGATGCTGGCCGCCCCGTTTATCCGCCCGTCCTGGGCCGCCGACCGCAGCCTCAAGGTCGCCACCTTCGGCGGCAATTTCGAGAACAGCTTCATCAAATTCATCTATCCGGAATTCACCAGATCGACCGGCATCAAGGTCGAATCCGTGTCCGAGCCGGGCAATATCCAGTTCCTGATGCAGATCCAGGAATCGAACCGGGCCGGCATAGCTCCGGTCGATCTCTGCACCGCCTCGCAGCTCGATGCCGAGCGCGGCAGCCGCAGCAAGACCTGGCGCGTCTACGACACCAAGCGCATCCCCAATCTGGACAAGCTTCAGCAGCGCTACATCCATACCGGCGAGCGGGGGGTCGACGGCGTCGGCGCCATGGCCTGGTATCAAAGTCTGATCGTCAATCCCAAGGTGCTGAAGCCGCTGCCGACGAGCTGGAAGGTGCTGTGGGAGCCCGGCCATAAGGATGCCTGGGGCCTGGCCTCGGGCGGCGGCACCACCCTCTACGAGATCACCGCCGCCACCTGGTTCGGCGGTATCGACATCCTCAACACCGAGGACGGCATCCTCAAGGTGCTGGCCAAAATCGCGGAATTGAAGCCCAACGTCCATGTCTGGTGGGAGTCCGAGGGCACGATGCAGACCGCCTACGAGAATGACGAGGTCATCGGCGGCATGTATTTCCACGATGTCGCCGGCGTCATGGCGCGCAGCGGCACGCCGGTCGTGTCGATCTTCCCGGCCGAAGGCGGGGTTCTCGATTTCGGCTCGATGTGTCAGCCTTCCGCCTCGACCAAGGGCGAGGAGGCCGAGGAATTCATCAATTTCATCTGCACGCCGACGGCCCAGCAGCTGATGACGCGGAATATCGGCACCGGCCCGCTGCTCGACCGCAAGCTGCTCGACCTGACCGATGCCGAGTTCGCCGCGGCCTCGACCGACCATCCGCCCATCGATATCGCGGTGAAGCCGCGATTGGAGCATCTGGACTTCATGGATGCGCAATTCACCAAGATGCTGACCAGTTGAGGCGGGCGACACCATGATCGGGCTTCAGATCGAGGCAGCGTCGAAGCGCTTCGGCTCCTTCCTCGCGGTCGACAATGTCTCGCTGTCGGTGCCGCTCGGGCAGTTCGTCTGCTTTCTCGGGCCGTCGGGCTGCGGCAAGACCACGCTGCTTCGGCTCATCGCCGGCCTCGATCTGCCGAGTTCGGGCCGGATCCTGCTCAACGGCAAGGACATCACCCGCATGCCGGCGCATGAGCGCCGGTTCGGCATGGTGTTCCAGTCGCTGGCGCTGTTCCCGCATCTCAATGTCGAGGACAATATCGCCTACAGCTTGCGTCTCCGGCACATGTCGGCGCCCGACCGGCGGGCGCGGGTGCAGGAGCTGCTGCACCTGATCCGGCTGCCCGATATCGGCAAGCGTGCGATCGGCCAGCTCTCGGGCGGTCAGCGCCAGCGCGTCGCCATCGCCCGCGCGCTCGCCCAGGAGCCGTCGGTGTTCCTGCTCGACGAGCCGCTCTCGGCCTTGGACGCCAAGCTGCGCGAGGAGATGCAGGTCGAGCTCAGGCTGCTCCAGCAGCAGCTCAAGATCACCACCATCCTGGTGACGCACGATCAGCGCGAGGCCATGACCATGGCCGACATCATCATCGTCATGGCTCACGGCAAGGTCCAACAGATGGGCACGCCGACCGAGATCTACCGCAACCCGGCCAATCGCTTCGTCGCCAGCTTTTTCGGCCTGTCCAACCTGATCGAAGCCGAGATTGCCGGGGCGGGCGCGCTCCGCCTCGCCGGCGAGCATATGCTGGACATGCCGGGCATGCCGGCCGGCCTCGCCGCCGGCAAATCCGTCACCCTCTCGGTGCGACCGGAGGATGTGCGTCTCGCCGCCGCGGCGCCGGGCGAATGGGGGTTGCCGGGCGAGGTCACCTTCGTGCGCGACATGGGCGCCAGCATCGAGGCCCATATCGATTGCTTGGGCGGCCGCATCATCAGCGTCATGCCGCCGCGCGACTGGATCGGCGTCGGTGCCCACGACCGGGTCATGGTGCAATTGCCGCCCGATTCCTGCCGGGTGCTGCCCGAATGACGGCGGTGCCGGCGCGGCGGGCGACCATCGACCGGCTGCGCGAGCATCTGGTCCTGGGCTGGCCGACGCTGGTCATCCTCGGCCTCTCGGTCGTGCCGCTGTTCCTGCTGTTGCAAGTGAGCGTCGCCCATCGCGATCAGGGCGGGCTTTGGAGCCCCGGCTTCGAATTCACGAATTTCGCCCAGACGCTGGAGCCGGGACCGCTCGCGACCTTGCTCTACTCGGCCGAGCTGGCGGTGTTGGTGGCTATCCTCAGCACGATTATCGCCTTTCCCTTCACCTATTTCATCACGCGCATGGCGCGGCGCGCGCAGGTCGCCTGGCTCATCCTGCTGCTGTCGACGCTGTCGCTCTCAGACGTGCTCGTCTCCTTCTCCTGGCAGGTGATGCTGTCGAAGCGCATCGGCCTGTCGCAGCTCTTCGTCTGGCTGGGGCTCATGGATCAGCCGGAATCGCTTTCGCCCAATTTCGGCGCGGTGCTGAGCTGCCTCGTCTATCTGGTGCTGCCCTTCACCGTGCTGTTGCTCTATCCGGCCCTGTCGCGGCTCGACCGGCACGTGTCCGAGGCAGCGCGAACCCTGGGCGCCTCGCCGCTGCGCGTCTTCTTCACCGTGATTGTGCCGATGATGCGCGGGCCGATCCTGTCCTCGGCGATCCTGGTCGCGGTCATCACCATCGGCGCCTTCGTGGCGCCGCAGGTGCTCGGCCGGCCGGAGCATTGGACCTTCGCCATCCTGATCGGCAAGGCGGCGCAGACCGGCGGCAACCTGCCGCTCTCGGCCGCGATGGCGCTGCTGCTGCTGGCGGCGACGCTCGGCCTCACCGGCCTTACCGCCCTCATCGGACGCAAGCAGCCATGACCCTCTCCAAGCCCGCGGACGCGGCCCATATGGATCATGTCGAGGACGGGACCCGGTCGCAGCCCTTCGCCATCCCCGGCCTCGCCTTCGTCGCGCGTTATGTCTATCTGGTGCTCTTCGCCGTGTTTCTCGCGGCACCCCTGGTCGTGGTCACCGGCGTCAGCCTCAATTCGACGCGGCGGATGAGCTTCCCGCCGGAGCAGACCAGCCTGCATTGGTACGGCGTGTTCTTCAGCGATCCGGCCTGGCTCGAGGCGTTCCGGTCCTCGCTGCTGATCGCGATCCTGTCCTCGCTCATGGCGATGAGCCTGGCGCTGCCGCTCGCCTATGCGGTCTGGAAATATAATTCGCGCTTCTCCAAGCTCCTGAGCGCGCTCGGCACCACGCCCTTCATGCTGCCGGCGGTGGTCGTCTCGGTCGTCTATCTGATCTTCTGGGATTGGATCGGCCACCCCGGCAAGATCGAGGATATCGTCATGAGCCATGGCGTGGTCTTCCTCGCCGTGCCGCTGGTCTCGGTCAATCTCGGCTTCCGCCTGATCGACCGCTCGCTGATCGAGGCCGCCGGCACGCTCGGCGCCAGCGAGGCGACGGTGTTCCGCACCATCGTGCTGCCGCTGATCCTGCCCTATATCGTCTCGGGCCTGATCTTCGTCTTCGTCCTGAGCCTGAACGAATACGTCATCGCCTACATGGTCGCGGGCCTGAGCGTCGAGACCCTGCCGATCAAGGTGTTCAACAGCCTGCGCCTGGGGTTCGAGCCGACCATGTGCGTCGGCGCCACGCTTTTCATGCTGGTCGGCACGGCGGCCTTCTCGGCGGTGGCGCTGCTGGGCGACCTGCCCAAGCTGCTCGGCGCCGAAGGGAAATAATCCCCGTCAGCGCCGCTCGCGCCGGTCGAGATATTTCCTCGTCAGTTCCTTGAGCCGGTCGCGATCGAAGCTCGGATCATGGCCGGCATGGACGACCCGGACGGGCATCTCCGCCAGCCGGTGCATGGTCTTGATATAGGCCGGAATATCGCCATCGCTGCCGCCGTCGAGCAGCGGCCCGTCATAGATGGCGTCGCCCGAGAACAGGATGCCGGTCGATTTCTCCCAGAGCCCGATGCTGCCGGGCGAATGGCCGGGCAGGTGCAGTACCTCGAACACGCGGTCGCCCAGATCGATCACATCGCCTTCCTCGACCGTGCCGGTCACCGGCGCCGGCAATTGCCGGTAGGAATCGAGATCGTAGCCCTCATGCGGCAGGGCGGTGATGTAGAAGGGCGGCATCTCGTAGCCGGCCTCTTCGATGCTGGCGACGAAGGCGGCCGGGTAATCGTCGCGCTTCAGGCTGACCTTGCCCGGAGTGGCAAGGCGCGGCGCCTCGATCGGGTGGGCGATGCGGTCGGCGAATTCGTGATGCGAGCCGACATGGTCGAGATGGGTGTGCGTCGCGACCGCGGTCAGCTGCTTGTCGAACAGGTGCCGGGCGGCGGCCTCCAGGCTGGCGATGCCCATGCCCGTATCGATCATGAGGTCCCGGTCGCGGCCGCGCACATGCCAGATATTGCAGCGCATGAGCGGGATGACATGCGGCTCCCAGATGAGCGTGATGCCGTCACCCATGGTCTCGAACTCGAACCAGCGTTCGGCGATGCGAAAGGACATGGGACACCTGAAAGTCGGGGAAGGGGTGGCCCGTGCCTTGCAGGGTTCGGGCCATGTCCGATCCTATTCCCTCCGACCTCACCGGCCTATGGCGGCGCGAGGTCATGATCCTGCCCGACGGGCGCCGCGACACCGATACGCGCGTGCTGTGGCTGCAGACGCGCGGGCTCTTCGCCGATATCCGGATTCCGGCCGATAGGCCCAGCCGCGCGGCGTCGAGCTTCGGCGATTATACGGATGCGGAATTGGTCGAACTGGCGAAGATGTACGGCTTCGCCGGCAGCTTCGAGACTGAAGGCGGCTTCTGCCGCTGGCGCCGCCGGCTCGATTACCATCCGCCGGGCGGCCCGCCGGACGAGGCGAACTTCACGCTCGACGGTGATCTGCTGATCGAGCTCGGCATCCATGCCGATTACCGTGAGGATTGGCGCCGCGATACGGAAGCGGCGGCACCCGTCGCCAGCTTCACGCTCGCGGAGGAAGGCGGCCCCGCCGGCATGCTGGTCATCGCCGGCGACCATTTCATCCTGATCGAGGATCGGCTGGAGGCACTGCCGCAGGCGCCGTCGCTTGCCGCTTTGGTGAGCAGCGATCTCGAATCCGGCAACCGCGCCGCGGCCGAAGGGAGGCTTGCCATGAAGATTGCCTATGGACGCATCGCGGAGGGCTGGAAGATCGCACTTTCCACATTCCCCTGGCTGGAAGGGACCGGCCTGTTCGACGGCCGATCCGGCCGCTTCGCCGAAAGCGAAGGCACGCTCGATCTCAGCGGCCCCGGGCGCCAGCGCTGGCGGCTCATCGATTCGAGCTTCCTGCCGGGCGATCTCGGCGCCCTCATGCCGCGGATCCTGCCGTGACCGCCTTCGACCGGATTCCGGTGATCGACATCGCCCCGCTCAGCGGCGCCGACGCCGCGGCAAAGGCGAGGGTGGCGGCCGATCTCGCCGAGGCGGCGAGCCGGGTGGGCTTCCTCTATATTACCGGCCACGGCATCGCCCCCGAATTGATCGAGGGGCTTGAGGCGGCGGCGGGCGATTTCTTCGCGCTGCCCATGGCGGTGAAGCAGAAATACCATATCGGCCTCTCGACCTGTCATCGCGGCTATGTGCCGACCGGCGAGGAGGGCTTTTACGAGAGCATGCCGGACGTGGTCGATCTCAAGGAGGCGTTCGATACCGCCCTCGACCTGCCAGCGGACGATCCCGACTACCGCGCCGGCAACCGCATGCTCGGCCCCAACGTCTGGCCGTCGGAGCTGCCGGAATTTCGCCGGCAGGTGACGGACTACTACCGGGCGGCGATCGGCCTCGGCCGCACGCTGTTCCGCGGCTTCGCATTGGCGCTCGGGCTCGAGGAGGATCATTTCGCGCCCTACCTGACCAAGCCGACCTCGCAGCTCCGTCTCATCCATTATCCGCCGAGCCATCTCGCCCAGACACGGAGCGATTGGGGCATCGGCCCGCATACCGATTTCGAATGCTTCACCCTTCTGCATTCGACCCAGCCCGGGCTGCAGGTGCAGAATTCGGCGCAGAATTGGATTCACGCCTCGCCCATCCCGGGCGCCTTCGTCGTCAATATCGGCGACATGCTCGAAGCCTGGTCGAACGGCCGTTTCGTCGCCACCGGCCATCGCGTGATCAAGACTCCGCGCGAGCGTTTCAGCTTTCCGCTCTTCAACGCGCTCGACTACCCGACCCGGGTCGAGCCGATGCCGGCCTTCTGCAGCCCCGACAATCCGCCGCGCTATCCCGCCATCATCGCCGGCGAGCATCTGGAGGCGCAGACCATCCGCGCCTTCCGCTATCTGCGGACCTTGCTGGACGAGGGCAAGATCAGCTTGCCGGCCTCCGCCGTCGGCCGCGGCACGTTCGGACATGACAGTCTGGAAGGTGCGGCGCCGTAATCGGTAATTCCGGCGATTACTAGGCTTGATACCAATCATTTACAGAAGCTGCTAAATGCCGCGCTGGTCGTTCTGGAACCGGCGCTACCTCCCTAATGTTCACTGAACGAACTTAGGTCGAGGAGATCTATCATGCGGCGTTCCTTAATCTTGGCGCTTATGGCGGCGAGTTCACTTTCGTTGACGGCTTGTGGCGAAACGCCTGGGTGCCGTGCGGTGACCGGGGCCGGTATTGGTGCGGCGGGTGGTGCGGTCGTGGGCGCGCTGGGTGGCAATCCTGCGGCGGGCGCCGTGGCCGGCGGTGTCGCCGGCGGTGCCGTCGGCGGGCTGACCTCGCCGGATCAGGTCTATGCCGGCCGGGCGCCTTGCGACTAATCAGGATGTAGCATCCCCGCAGGGAAACCCGCGCGGGATATGGCGGAGCGCTCACGCAACTTATGAAAGCGTGCTGCGTTGATCTGGAGCGCGGCCCGATCCTGGGCCGCGTCCGATCGAGGGTCTCAATGAATATTGCGCCTGCCGAGCGGATGGGGCGGATCTACTGCCCCGATTGCGGCCTTGCCCAGAGCGTGCCTCCCTTGCCGGCTCATTCCGTCGCGTCTTGCGCGCGTTGCGGCGCCACGCTCTTGCGTCGGACGCCGGGCGGCTTGACCGTCTCCCTGGCGCTCGGGCTCGCCGCTTGCTTCCTGCTGCTGCCGGCCAATCTCATGCCGCTGATGATGGTGTCCTTCCAGCGCGCCGAGCGACAGAACCTCACCATCACCGGCATGGTCTCGCTGTGGAGCGACGGGTTTCCGCTGCTCGGCACGCTGGTTGGGCTCTTCACCGTCATCATTCCCGTCCTGTGGCTCGCGGCGCTGATGCTGTCGCTGCTGCTGATCCGCTATCACGAGAAGCGTCCCTGGCTCGGCCGGCTGTTCCGCTATGCCGAGTTGTTGCGGCCGTGGGCCATGATCGAGGTCTATCTCCTGGGCGCGGTCGTGGCCTACACGCGCATCCGCGACGTGGCGACGGTCGAGATCGCGACCGGCGGCTGGGCGCTGGCGGGTTTTGCCCTGGTCGTGCTGCTGATCGACCGGGTGCTCGACCGGAACGCGGTCTGGGATGCGATCGGTCCGGGCGTGATGAAGGGGGCCGAGGCCGGCGAGGTGGTCGATTGCCTCGAATGCAGCCTGCTGGCGCCGCTGTCGGCGGAGGGCACGCACTGCCCCCGCTGCGGCGCCCGGATGCACCGGCGCAAGCCTAATTCGATCCCGCTGACCATGGCTTTCGCCTCCGCCGCCTTCCTGCTCTACATCCCGGCCAATATCCTGCCGATCCTGCGCATCGTCCGGTTCGGACGCGAGGATGACGCGACCATCTTCTCCGGCGTGCGCGAGCTTTTGTCCCTTGGGCTCTGGCCGCTCGCCCTCATCGTCTTCACCGCCTCGATCGCCGTGCCGCTGATCAAGCTCACCGGCCTCACCTGGTTCCTAATCGCCATCCGGCACGGCTTCACCCGGCGAGTGCTGGCGCGGACCCGGCTCTACCGCTTCATCGAAGGGATCGGCCGCTGGTCGAATATCGATGTGTTCATGCTCTCTATCCTGACCGCCCTCGTTCAGTTCGGGGCCCTCACCCGCGTCGATGCCGAGCCCGGCGCCGTCGCCTTCGCCGCCGTCGTGGTGCTGACCATGCTGGCCTCGCGATCCTTCGATTCACGGCTGATGTGGGATGAGGTCGAGGCCGGGAAGGTAGCGCGGCCATGAGCGAGCAAGGCCAGGTCCGCATCCGGCGCAGCCGGCTGCTGCCGCTGATTTGGCTGGTGCCGATCGGCGCCTTCCTGATCGTCGCCTGGATCGGCTACCAGACCTTCGCTGATCACGGACCGACCGTCACTATCAGCTTCCTCTCCGCCGACGGAATCGAGGCCGGCCATACCAAGATCCGGCACAAGAACGTCGATCTCGGCACCGTCAAATCGGTGGTGCTGACGCCGGATATGAGCCGCGTCGAGGTGACGGCGGTCATGGATGGCCAGGTCGAGGATCACGTCACCAGCAATGCGCGCTTCTGGGTCGTCCGGCCGCGCGTCAGTGCCTCGGGTATCAGCGGCCTCACCACGCTTGTCTCCGGCGCCTATATCGAGATGGATCCGGGCAAGCCCGGTCAGCCGGCAACCGATCATTTCACCGGGCTGGAAGAGCCGCCGGTGGTCGATGAGGAGGATCTGCCCGGCACGCGCTTCACGCTGCATGCCGACGACCTCGCCTCGATCGATCAGAGCTCGCCGCTCTATTATCGCGGCATCAAGGTCGGCGAGGTGCTGGGCTATGCGCTCGACAAGGATGCCAAACATGCCGACATCTTCATCTATGTCCGCGCGCCCTACGACAAGCTGGTCCGGCCCAAGAGCCATTTCTGGAATGTGAGCGGCCTCGCGATCTCGGCCGGGGCCGGCGGCTTGCGCGCCAGCACCCGGTCGCTCGAAGCGCTGATCGTCGGCGGCATCGCCTTCGACACCTCGGACTATGCGATGTGGGATGCGGCCAGCCCGCAAGGCGCCGAATTCTACCTCTACAATGACGAGGAATCGGCGGATCAGCAGCCCTCCGGCCCGACCGTCACCTATGTCGCCTATTTCCCGGGTACCGTGCACGGGCTCAATGCCGGCGCGCCGGTCGAGCTCAAGGGCATGCGGATCGGTCAGGTGACCGACGTCCATCTGGCATACGATGCCGCTTCCGGCACGCTGCGGGCCCCCGTCACCTTCGCGATCGACCCGACCTTGCTGCCGCTCACGCATGAATCACCGGTACCGCCGACGGACATGGTCAATCAGATCATGGACAAGCTGGTCTCCGAAGGTCTGCGCGCCCGCGTCGGTTCGGGCAGCCTGTTGACCGGCCAGCGGCTGATCACGATGGACATGGTGCGGGACGCGCCGGCGGCCTCGATCGTCTATCAGGGCGACAAGCCGCAAATGCCCACGGCCGCCTCGTCCGATCTCGATACGCTGACCAACTCGGCCGATCAGTTCATGGGCAAGCTCGCCAACTTGCCGCTCGCCGAGATCGGCTCGGGGCTGCATGACGTGATCGCCCATCTCGACCAGGCGACGGCCGGACCGGAATTGGGCCGCTCGGTCAAGTCGCTCGACCGGACGCTGGCCAATCTCGACCAGATCACCCAGCAGGCGAACAAGGAGCTGGGCCCGACCCTGGAGAGCCTGCGCAAGACCGGCGACGCCGCCCAGCAGACGCTGGAGGCAGTGCAGAAGATGGTCGGCAATGGCGGCGATCGCAGCCGCGACCTGCCGGCGATGGTCCATGAGCTGACCGATGCCGCACGCTCGATCCGGGCGCTCACCGATTATCTCGATCAGCATCCGGAAGCGTTGATCCGCGGCCGGGCGGCTCAATAGCAGGGGAACGGATGATGCAGCTTCGCCAGATGCTCGCGATCGGCAGCGCCCTGCTGCTCGCCGCCTGCGCCAGCCCGGCAACGCGCTTCCACACCCTCGATCCGGTACCGGGATCGGCGGCGCCGGGCCGGACGGTGACCCCGCCGGTGCAACTCGACAGCGTGACCATTCCGCCCGAGCTCGACCGGCCGCAGATCGTGCGCCGCGCCGGTCCCGGCCGGCTCGATCTCGCCGACAGCGACCGTTGGGCCGGCGCGCTCGACGAGCTCGCCCGGCACGCGCTCGCCGCCGATCTGGCGCAGCGCCTCGGCCCCGGCTCGACCGTGCGCGCCGACGATCCGGCGCCGCCCAAGATTGTGCGCGGCCTCGATGTCCAGATCGAGCTGTTCGAGGGCGATCCGTCCGGCAAGGTGACGCTGCTCGCCCATTGGACGCTGCTCGGTGCCGCACAGCTCGGCCGGGAGGAACGGATCGAGGTGCCGGCGGGCACCGATATCGACGCCACCGTCAACGGCATGAGCCAGGCCCTGGGCGTGCTCGGCGACCGGATCGCGGCGGCGCTGAGCCGAACTTAGCGCATTGAAACCTGGTAATGGCTGCGAGCTTTTGACCATTGAAGTTTCGGCGGTCCTCGATCAAAAGGTGCCGGACAGCTGACGTCCGTTAACGCAGGTAGAATGAAAGATTTCAAACACATGCTCGGCGCCCTCGTCGGGGTGCTCGCGAGCGCTTCGTCCGTCCAGGCGTCGACAAGCTATACGCCTGTTCAGTTCCGGACCGTTTCGGGCATCCGTCCGTTCGTCCAGGTCCAGTTGAACGGGAAGCCCTTCCTCTTCATGGTCCACGCCAATGCGGGCTTCTACATGATGACCACGCATGCCAACGCTGCCGCGGCCGGCGTAACCAACTTGGTGGAACTCGACAATTACGGCATCTCGTCGATCGGCCATCTGAGCGGGCTGGGCCGCGCCAAGGTGGTGCTGCCGCAGCTCCGGGTCGCCGGTGAAAAGTTCACGGATGTCCCGTTGCTCGTCTTCGAAGTTCCGCAAGATCCCCCGATGCAGGGGATGCTCGGCATCGGCTGGCTGCGCGCCAGCCGCGTCGTCCTGGATTATAATCGCTCACGCCTCGCTCTTCCCGAGAGCCCGCAGGATTCGCGAAAAGAGGACCAAAGCCTCATCGCCGAGGGTTATGTCGCGCATCCGATGATCTGGGACGAGAAGAACAATGCCTACTTCGTCCACGCCACCGTAGATGGCGTCGCCGTCGATATGAACGTCAGCACCGTTGCGGAAAATATGTTGGACATCGAGTTCGCGCGCAGCGCCGGCATAGCGGTCGGCCCGGCGATTGCTGAATATGGCGGCCCGAAAGGGTCGACCGGAGAGGTCTTTATCGCCAAGAAGCCAGTCTCCATTACGATCAATGGTCAGAAGACGGCACCCGGCCAACCTCATATCCTTGATTCTTATGCTTATGATTCCGAGGAGCGGAAGCCGGACCCGGACGCAAACCACCTCGCGCGGATCGGTGCCGATTTCATGCTCGCGAACCAGGCCGTCATCGATTTCGGCACTAACACCTTGTTCATCCCGGGCGAAAAGGACGTGAACTAGCGCCGTTCCTTGATCATGCGCAGTACCGTGAGCGAGCCACCGCCTGGCAGCGGCACCTCCACCGGCTCCAGCGGCGCATAGCCGCGCCGGCGATAGAGCGGAATGCCGGTCAGCGTCGAGGCCAGTTCCAGCCGGGTGAAGCCTTGCGCCACCGCCGCCGCTTCGCACACTTCCAGCAATTGCGTGCCGATGCCCCGGCGCGCGCAGTCCGGATCGACATAAAAGGCGCGGATGCGGGCAGGGTCGAGCGCGGGATCGAGCGCATCATCGTCCCGGTTTGCGACCGCATCCGCGCCGAAGAGCGTCTTGCGACGGCTCCAGCCACCGCAAGCGACGATCCCGCCCGCCTCCTCGGCGATGTAGTAGGTGCCGTCGCGGATGAGCTGGCGATCGATCCCGAAGACCGAGCCGAGTGCTTTGGCGCGCTGCGCCTCGCTGTAGTCGTCGGCCTGGAGACTATTGACCGACCTGGCGATCAGCGTTTGCAGGGCCGGAACGTCGCCGAGCGTGGCGAGGCGAAAGGAGAGCGAGGCGGTCATGGCGGATCGGGGCGTTCAGGTAGCCGTCAGTTTCGGCACTTATGATAGGCCGCGATCGAGCGGGAGGGAATGTGAGCTATATCGAGCAATACAGAGCGATCAGGAATTCTCCCCGATTTCGCCAGGCGCGCCGTCGCGCGAACTGGCAGGCGCTGTGCCTGGTCGTTCTGACGCCGTTCGCTTTCGCGGTGCTCGAAATCTGCGAGGCCATGGGTTGGCCGTGGCTCCTCTATGTTCCGCTGGTCTGCGGGCCGGTACTGGCGGCCGCGAGCTCGCTCGGCGCCTTCATCGCGATCAGGCGCGACGCGTCGTCCTATCCGCCCGGCACGGCCGACGAGGCACATCAGTAGAGCTGCTTCGGCAGCTGCCAGTGCAGCTCGACCGCGGCGAGGCGAATGGCGAAGCAGGTCAGGCCGGCGACGAGGTCGGTCGGCCGCGCCGGCAAGCGGAAGCTCCGGCCGACGACGACGAGCACGGCCGCGGCCATGGCGGCCGTGGCATAGATGTCGGTGTTCAACACCTTCGGCACCTGGTTCAAGGCGACATCGCGCAGGATTCCGCCGCCCACCGCGCTCACTGTCCCGAGCAGGCTCGCCGTCAAGGGATGGATATGATAGTCGAGCGCCTTCTGCGTGCCGGCGACGGCGAAAAGCGACAGGCCGGCGGCATCCAGATCGGTCAGCAGCCAGGGCGGCACGGCCTGGATCAGCGGGCGCAGCAACCATGTCAGGCTCGCCGCCACGATGACGATGACCGAATAATGCCAGTCGCCCACGGCGGCGACCGGCCGCGCGCCGATCAGCAGGTCACGGATCATGCCGCCGCCGATGGCGGTCAGGCTGGCCAGGACGAGCACGCCGACCGGATCGAGATCGGCCACCATGGCGGCGAGCGCGCCTTGAACCGCGAACACGAAAGTGCCGCCCAGATCGGCGATCCTGACGATCCGGAAGCCCGGGCCCATGCATCTCTCCACAGCGCCTTGCCGGCGTATTCTAACTATTCGGATAGAGACAGATCACGTTGCAGTGCCTGGCATAGGCAATGCGGACCGCCGCCGCCCACGGTATAGAGCGACGTACCAGAACAGCTCGCCCGAGCGCTTGTCCGATCCCCGCATCGTTCCCCTCGACCAGCGACAACATCGAGTGAATCACGCTCCAAGCGCCAAGGCAATTGGGTTGTTCAATGCCCTTGTAGATTGAAATCTCATGGTGCAATAGGCTTTCCAGCAGATTGTCGAGGCAATGGATGGGCAGTCAGATGTTCAGATTTTGTCTCTTTTTGCCAAGATCAGAAGGGAGAATACTGAGCTCCGCCACAACCTGGCATCCTGATGCTCGAGGGGGAGCGCAATGTCGTTGCTGCATATGTTACGTTCGGCGCGGCGGCGCCTATCGGACGAACTGGGTGCGGCCACGCTCCAGCGCGACACGCGATCGGTACGAAAGGACGGCCTCACCTATCTTTCGGTCGCGAAGCTCCGGCGCATCGAGGACGCGATCGGCCAAGTGGTCCTGGACGAGGTTCCCGGCCACATCCTCGAATTTGGCGTGGCGCTTGGCGGTTCGGCCATCGTCCTGGCGCGGCATGCGACGGTCGAGCGCCAATTTCACGGCTTCGACGTGTTCGCCATGATTCCCCCTCCGACCTCCGACAAGGATGATCCGAAATCCTATGAGCGCTTCGATATCATCAGATCCGGCAAGTCGACCGGCATTCGCGGCGGCGATGACTATTACGGATACCGCGACAATCTTTTTGACGATGTCAAAGCCAGCTTCGCGCACTACGGCCGCCCGGTGGATGGGATCGCCATTCAGTTGCATAAGGGTTTGTTCGAGGAGACTTGGCCGGCCCAGACGATCGATCGGGTAGCCTTCGCCCATGTCGATTGCGACTGGTATGACCCGGTATCCTATTGCCTGGAAATCCTGGCTGACCGGATGAGCCCGGACGGTGTGATAATCCTCGACGACTACCATGATTATGGCGGTGCTCGAACGGCGGTCGACGAGTTTCTACGGGCGCGCAGCGACTTCACCTTCGAGCCCGGACCCAATCCGATCTTGAGCAAGCATTGATATCGAGATGATCTATAGCGGATCCCGCTGCAGCGCCTGGCACAGGCAATGCGGGCCGCCGCCGCCCAAGGTATAGAGCGACAGATCCGGATCATAGACCGTGATGCCGCATGCGCGCATTTGCTCGTTCAAGGTGACATTCCCCTTGGTTGACAGCACGCGATCCTGGCCCAGACTGACCAGGTTGCAGCCCAGTGCCATGGCGTCGCGATAGCTGACCGGCAGGATCTCGTAGCCGCGCGCCTTCAAGAGATCGATGAACCAGGGCTGGTGCGCATCCTCGGCGACGGCCACCAGCCGGTCGTTGATGAAGCCGACCGAGACGTCGAGATGGACGAAATGGGGCGGGAAGGGCACGGCGAAGGCGTCCCAGCCCTCCGCCTTGAACCAGCTACAGACCTGCTCCGCACCTTCACGCTCGGACCGCTCGCCGCCATAGCCGCACAGCACCAGGCCGGGCCTGACCACCATCAGATCGCCGCCCTCGAAATGGCCGGCGGTGACCATGTTCCAGATGGGAATCCCGTGTTCCTGATAGAATTTGAACACCAGCGCATAGTCGCCGCGCCGATAGCGCGTCTGGACCATGGTGACGACGGCGCCCCAAGGCGTCATGAAGCTCGAATCGCGGGCGAACACGCTGTATTTCAGCTCCGGCCGGGCGTCGAGCCAATGGCAGGCGACGCCGGCTGCTTCATAAGCATCGACCATCTCGCGATGCTGGGCCATCGCCTTCTGAGCGTCGAAGGCCAGTCCCTGTGCCAGCGTCTGGCGCGCGACGGCGCTCACCGGCCGCCATTCGAAGAAATCGGGCTTGCCCAGCAGCACATGGCGCAGCGTGCCGGTTTCGGAATTGAGGCCCCAGGGAAGAGTCATGGCAAAACCTCGAAATGCGCTTCGGTCGGCGCGCCGGCATTGATGCGGATGATATCCTGCGGACAGGCGGAAAAGGCCATGATGCAATCCATCTCGGCCCTGAGCACGACGAAGTCGCCCGGCTTCGAGGCCGGCTCCAACCACGAGATCGAGCCGTCGGGCGCGACCGGGATGTTCATCCACAGATTCAGCGGCGAGGGCGTTTCGGGCGGCTCGAGTCCGAGCTCCGCCAGCCCCTCGCGCAGATTGTCGGTGCAATTGTCGTGATATTCCGTGACGCCCAGTCCCTGGTAGCGATAGATGTCGCACGCGGCGATGAAGGTGTCGTGGATGCCCGGCGAGCTGTCCTCGATCAGTGTCAGGATCGGCCGGCGCCGGTTGGTCACGAGCTTGTCGCCGGGCTTCGGCGTCAGCCGGTCGATGGCGGCGCGCATATGCTCCATCGACAGGAATTCCGAGAGATCCGGATCGGCGAAGGCCCAGCTATCGACGACCTGATGGCCATGGGTGTTGATCACCCTGATCGATTGCCCGGCCTTGAGCCGGACGGCCCGGCCGCGCCGGGGCGGGATGCGTTCCAGGCTCATGGGAACTCCTTGCGGATAGCGGCGGTCACGTCACGGATATAGTCGGCCGCGAGCAGCGCGCCTTTCTCCGCATCCGCTCCCCTGGCCGGCGACAATACGCCGGAACAGGGAACCCAGCCAGTCCGGGTCGGATACATGTCGTAAGGCGGGAAATCCGCCGGCGGCTCTTCGGGCATGGCCGCGAGATCGACCAGGGCCGGATGGAAATGCAGCATGAGCGAGGTCTCCATCACCGCCGCATGCTCGAGCGCGAAGCCGGGGAACCCGTCTGGAAACACCTTGGCCAAGGTCTCGGGTCGGGTGAAATCCCAATATTCCAGCCGCAGCACCTGGAAATCGGCGATGCCGTCATAGCGCAGCTCGCGCAGCGCCAGGTCGATGCCCTCGATCGTGAACATCATATTCTCGTAATGGCCGTTCAGCAGCACCATGCGGCGCACGCCATGCCGCGCCAGCTCGCGGATGATATCGCGCAGCATGTGGGCGAGCGTATCGGCATCGAGGCTGGTGGTGCCGCAGAAATGATTGCCGCCGCCCATCTTGGGCTGGGATTTGTAGCCGAAGGCGACGACCGGGGCGACGACGGCGCCGAGCTCGCGCGCGACCTCGGTCGCGATCGCCGTCGCCAGCATCGCATCCGTGCCCATCGGCAGATGCGGCCCATGCTGCTCGGTGGCGCCGACCGGCAGGATGACGAGAGCGCCCGCCTCGATCCGGCGCTGATACTCGGTCCAGCTCAGCTCGTTCATCAATACGCGCTCGGCCATGCTCCCCCCAATCACCCCATCACCGCGCCGCCATTGACGCCGATCGTCTGCCCGGTGACGAAGCCGGCGCCGGACCCCATCAGAAAGCGGATCACGCTCGCGATCTCCGCAGGCCGCCCGATCCGGCCGAGCGGATTGCCGCTTTCGATCTTTTGCCAATGCGCGTCCAGGCCCGGCCAATCCAGCATCGGCGTGTCGGTCGGGCCGGGCGCCACGGTATTGACCAGGATCTCCGGCCCGAACTCGCGCGCCCAGCAGCGGGTCATGGCGGCGACGGCGGCTTTGGAGGCGCAATAACCGGCATGGCCTTCGCGGCCGAGGGCGGACAGCTCCGAGCCCAGGGTCACGATCCGGCCGCCGCGTCCATGCCGCTTCATGCCGCGCACAGTGGCGCGCACGACCAGGAAGGTGCCGGTCAGATTGATGCCGACGATGCGCTCGAAATCGGCCAGCGCGGTCTCGGTCAGCGGCGCCGCCGAGAAGATGCCGGCGGCATGCACGAGCCCGTCGATTCCGCCCAGGCGGCGATCGGCTGCCTCGACCGCCGCATCGATCGTGGCCTCGTCGGCGAGATCGGCCTTCAGCACCAGATGATCCGCGAAGCCCTCGATCGTCGCGCGGTCGAGCAGCGCCAGCCGGGCGCCGGCCTCGGCCAGCGTTTCGGCGGCGGCGCGGCCGATGCCGCTCGCTGCCCCCGTCACCAGGATCGTGCGGCCGGCGAGCTCGCTCATCCCGGAAACTCGCCCCGATCGATGCCGAGCGCCTGGCCGGTGATGTTGGCGGCGAGATCGCTCGCCAGATAGAGATAGAGGCCGGCCACATCCTGCGGTTCCATCAGCCCGGGCAGCGCCTGCGCCGCCAAGATGTCGCCCAGCATCGAGGTCTCGCTGCGGCCCGAGCGCTCGGCCATGGTGGAAAGCGAGCGCAGCGACGCCTCGGTCCTGACCCAACCGGGGCAGACGGCGTTGACGGTGATGCCGCGCGGTCCCAGCTCTCGGGCGAGCGAGCGGGTCAGGCCGATGATCGCGTGCTTGGTCGCGACATAGCCCGAGAATTCGGCGACGGCGCTCTTGCCCCAGACCGAGGCGGTGTTGATGATCCGGCCGCCGCGCCGGAGCCGGCCGACGAGCGCCCGCGTCACGGCCCAGGTGCCGGTGATGTTGATCGCGATCATGCGCTCGAACAGCCGGTCGATCTCGGGATCCGGATCCTCGATCGGCGTGATCCGCTCCAGGCCGGCATTGTTGACGAGGATGTCGAGCGTCTCGATCTCGGCGGCGACGGCGGCCAGTTCCTCCGGCCTGGTGATGTCGCAGCGCCAGACCCGGACCGGCCTGCCATGCTCGCGCCCGAGCAGAGCGGCCGCGTCCGTCACCTCGGCATTGTCGGCCAGGATGGCGAGATCGGCGCCGGCAGCCGCGAAGGCGCGGGCGATGCCGAGGCCGATGCCCCGGCTGGCGCCCGTCACCAGCACGCGCTTGCCGGCGAGCGGGATCATGCGGCCCGCTCGCCTGCTTGCCGGGCGGCCAGGATTTGCGTGGCGAGGAAGCGCTGCACGCGCCAGACCGGCTCTTCGAGATGGCTGAGGCGCCCGCGCACGGCCCGGCTCGAGCGCAAACCGCGCTGCACGCCGACATTCACCTCCATATCCTCGATATGGAACTTGCTCAGCGACGTGGTCTCCTCCTCGATGCGTGCCGCGAAATCCGGGTCTTCCAGATTCTCGGGTGCCACCAGCACCGTGGTGGTGAGCTTGCAGCGTTCGGCCGCGACCGGCAGCAGCCGGTACCAGATGGCGCGGTCCGGGGCGGTCAGGAACATGAAGCAGGGCAGTCCGACGAAGACGCCCCATTCCGCCTGCTGCTGCCTGGTCAGCCCGGGGATCGGGCGGAAGCCCTGGGGCGGGCTTTTCGCTACCTCGGGCTTATAGGGCAGGTGGCAGCAGATGAAATTGCCGGTCTGCGGTTCGGTCCAGGTCATATGCGCCGGCATCACCTGGTTGAGCGTGCCGTGATGGGATCCCAGGTGATGATAGGATTCAGCCCAATTCTCGATCATCACCTTCCAATTGAACGCGCAATCCCATTCGAGCTCGATCACCACCTCCATCTCGCCCAGCTTCCAGGGCGAGACGCGGCGTTGGAAATCAGCGAATTGCGGCTCGATCGGGGCCGCTGTGCCGGAGAGATCGACGAAGACGAAGCCTTCCCAGATGGCCGAGCGGATCTCGGGGAGCCGCCAATCCGATTTGCGGAAGCCTTCGGCCTGATGCATCTCCGGACAGCCCTTGAGCTGCCCGTCGAGATCGAAGGACCAGCGGTGATAGGGGCAGACCAGGATCGGCGCATTGCCTTTGATCGCAGCGCCGCTCTCCGGCGCCATCACATCCATGGCCCGGTGGGGGCAGACGCGCGACAGCACGCGGATGATCTCGTCCTTGCCGCGGATGACCGTCAGCGGCTCGTCCAGCAGCTCGACATTGAGATAGTCGCCCGGCGCCTTCAGCTGCGAGACGTGGGCGATGGCGAGCCAGCCGCGCTTCAGCACGGTCTCGGCCTCGTATTCGAAATAGGCGGGATCGGTATAGACTTGGCGCGGCAGGGTGATCGAATCCCGCAACGGTCTGGCGGCGGTCTCAATGACGTCGCGGCAGAGTTCGTGAACGCTCGGCTTCATGCGGCGGCTCCGGTGCTGGCACTGGCTCGGACCATTTGGAGAATGCGGGTCCGTAACTGAAAGAAGGGGGCGCTGTCGCGCAGGGCGAGGGTGCGGTCGGGCCCGAGCGCGCCGGCGACATCGATCTCGTGCAGCAGGCGGGCGGGCCGGCTGGAGAAGACGATGATCCGGTCGGCCAGGAACACGGCCTCCTCGACATCATGGGTGACGAAGATGATGGTCTTGGCGTCCCGCCGCTGGATGCGGCGCAGCTCGACCTGCAGATCCTCGCGCCGCTGCGCGTCGAGCGCGCCGAACGGCTCGTCCATCAACAACACGTCCGATCCCGCCGCGAGCGCGCGGGCGATGGCGATGCGCTGGCGCATGCCGCCCGAGACGCGGTTGGGATAGCTCGCGGCGAAATCGGCGAGGCCGACGAGGTCGAGATAATGCGCCAGCCGCTCGCGCTTCTTCTCGGGCGTGAGGTCGAGCCGGTATTTCATGCCGAAGCCGACATTCTGGGCGACCGTCAGCCAGGGAAAGCAGGAATAGGATTGGCAGACCATGCCGCGCTCGCGGCTGGGCTTGCCCACCGGCGCATCATCGAGCCGGATCTCGCCGGTCGAGGGCGCATCGAGGCCGCCGACCATGCGCATGAGCGTGGTCTTGCCGCAGCCGGATGGACCGAGGAACACGATCAGCTCGTTGCGCCTGATGGTGAGGTCGAAGGTCGGCGCCACGACATCGAGCCCGCCGAAGCGCTTTGAGATGCCGTCGAAGACGAGGTAGGGGCGGGCCATGGCTAGAGATACCGGAACAGGCGCCGATGCAGCGCGCGGAGCAATTGGTCAGTGGCGAGGCCGATGAGGCCGATGGCGACGATTCCGGCCATGACCTCGGCCGTGTTCATGTAGCGCCGCGCCGTCCAGATGACGAATCCCAGGCCGCTATCGGCGGCGACGATCTCGGCGATGATGAGATAGGTCCAGCACCAGCCGAGCGTCACGCGCAGATTGTCGAACAGGCTCGGCAGCATGGCCCGGAACGCGACATCGCTCAGCATCTGCGCCGGTCGGGCGCCGAGCGTATAGGCGATCTCGACATAATCCTGCGGCACGCGGCGCATATCGTCGGCGACCAGCAGCACCAGCTGGAAGAAGGTGCCGAGCCAGAGCAGGAAGATCTTGGTCTCCTCGCCGACCCCGAACCAGATGATGCTGAGCGGCACCAGCGCCGGCACTGGCAAATACCGGATGAAATCGACGATCGGCTCCAAGGCGGCGCCGATCGCGGGAAAGCCGCTCATCAGCATGCCGATCGGGATCGCCATGGCGGCGGCCAGCAGAAAGGCGCCCCAGACGCGGAGCAACGAGATTCCGGCATGCCAGAGCAGGTGCTTTTCCAGGATCATCCGCCACAGCGTCGCCGCCGTGACGCTAGGCGGCGGCAGGAACAGCGCGTTCATCAGGCCGAGCCTGACCAGCGCTTCCCACAGCACCAGCACGAGGATGCCGGCACCGATGGCGATCATGAGCGAGGTTCGGCGCGGCAGATGGCCGCGAAAGGTGAAGAGCTGTGTCGGCGGCTTGGTCATCGGCTTGGGGGCCGGCGGCGATCGGACCTGGCTTGCGGCGGCTGCCGGCACGTCGAGCATGGGCTCAACCGCCGATATCGGCCGGGCCGATGCCGCCGATGATGCTGTTGTCGATCTGCTTCTCGGCCGCGAGCGCGTGGTCGGCGGCGCCGTTTTCCAGATTGAGCTGCATCACCGTGGCGAAGGCGGGGTAGAGCGTGCCGGGCGCGCCCGGCTTGCCCATGAACTCGCTCGCCCGCGAGTAAGCGGTGTAGTCGAGGCTGCCCTTGATCGATGCCTCGAACTCGTCCGGCGTCAGGTTGAAATGCGGTGCCGCGCGCTTGACGAAATCGGCGTGGTTCGCGGAGAAATAGGCGGCGGCGCGATAGAGGCCGATCAGGAATTTCCGGTATTTTCCGGGATTCTGCTTGAGATCGTCCTGCCGCACGATCAGCGCATCGACGATAAGGCCGCGATAGTCGCGCGAGGACACCAGCACATGCGGCTTGCGCGTCGCATCCTTGTCGAGCGTCTGCGACAGGAACGGGTCGAATGTCGCGATCGCGGCGATCGAGCTGTCGGAGAAGACCGGCACCGTATCGGCGGTCGAGATATCCTTGACCGCGACATCCTGGAGCGTGAGGCCGCTTTGCTTCAGCGCGAGCTGCAGCAGCAGGCGGCCGGGAATATTGGGCTCGGACGCCACGGTCTTGCCCTTGAGATCGGCCGCATCCTTGATCGAGCCGTCGATGATGACGCCGTCGCCGCCCAGGGATTCGTCGATCGTGCCGATGATGATGCCGGGCGTCGCCTCGTCGCGCGGCCTGCCCTGATATTCGCCGATGGTGCGCATATCCATCTCGATATCGCCGCGCGCCATCGCCGCCATGACGTTCGGCCGCTCATCCTCGAACTTGATGTCGACCTCGATGCCGAGCTGCTTGAAATAGCCGAGATCGTCGGCGACGAAGACGGGGGCGAAACCGCTCCAGGTCGGGCACAGGATGCGGATCTTGTCATCGGCCAGGGCCGGGGAGGCGGAAAGCGCGGCGAGAATGGACAATGCCGCGAGACGTCGAACGAACATCAGGATCCCTCGTCAGGCCGGTTCGGTATCTCATGAAGCAAACGCCGCGCCAGCGATGCCCAGATGCCGGCGGGCCTGCACAAATCGCCGTCACGGCGCGGAATTCAGACTTCAACTACTGGTCAAGAAATGATCATTGCCCGAATTCCAGGCTGAAGGGCGGGACAGTCGCCGTGGCAACTGTCCCTTTCTTGATCAGAACTGCTTCGAGACGTTGAGGCCGATGGTCAGCGGGCGCACCGTATAGCCTTCGATCACCGTATTGATCTGAGGCCGTTGGATGATGGTCTGGTCGTTGAACAGATTCTTGGCATAGAGCGAAACCTGGAACGAGCCGGTATCGATGCCGACCGACGCGTTGAAGACGCCATATTGCGGATCGGAGAAGTTCGAATTGTCCTGCTGGAAGCTGCCATGCGAGCGGCCGGTCCAGTCATAGTCGCTGCGGATGAAGGCGACCATATTTTCGGTGATCGGGAAATTATAGTCGGCGCTGACCGTCAGTGTCCAATCCGGGCTGTTCAGCACCTTTTCGCCGACGGCGGCGGTCTGAGGATTGGTCGTGCTGGTGATGACCGCGCGCTGCAGGCTGCCTTGAACGCCCAGCGTCAGGCCGTGCAGGATCGGCGGTTTGTAGCGCAGATCGAGCTCGCCGCCATAGCTCTCGGCATCGCCGACGTTGCTGGTGAAGTTGAAGCCGCAGGTCGGCAGGTTGATAGTCTGCTGAATGCTCTGCCAGTCGATATAGTAGAGCGCGGTGTTGACGGCGAGCGTGCGGTCGGCGAGCAGCGCCTTGGAGCCGACCTCGTAGCTCCACAGCTTGTCTGGATTGTAGGAGACCGGCGGGTTGGTGACGCCGAGCGCGTCGTAGTCCGGCTGGCACGCATTGTTGGGGCCGGCCGGTGTCGGGCCGGTCGGGCCGCCCAGGCGATAGCCCTTGGCCGCCGTCGCATAAATGCTCGACGTGTCGGTCACATCGTAGGTGACCGAGAATTTCGGCGTGAGCGGATAGTAGCGCGTGGTCTGGGTGTAGGGGCTGATATTGCCGAGATCGATGAAGCCGCCGCCGACGCGCGTATAGGCTTCGCGCGCATATTCGTAGCGGATGCCGGCGGCACCGTGCAGCTTGGGCGTCACGTCGAAATCGACCTGGCCATAGGCCGAATATTGCCGCTCGTCGCTGCGCGAGGTGGCGAAGTAGAAGATGTCGTTCAAATGCGGATTTGCTGGCGTGTTGAGCGGGATCGGCAAGCCGGTCGTATCGATCAGGTCGGGCGTGGTGCCGTAGATCGATTCAAAGGCGCTTTGCAACCCGTCGATCGGTTCGTAATCGCGATGGGTATCCCACTGGTCGGAATAATAGAGGCCGGCGACCCATTTCACCGGTAGCCCCGTCTCTTCCGGCGGGCGCGAGGTGAAGCGGATTTCCTGGGCGGCCGTGCCGTAGGTGGTCTGATAGGTCACCGGCGAGGGCAGCGTGCCGATCTTCGAATCATTGAGCGCCTGGTTTTGCGGGAAATCCGGATCGAGAAAGAATTCCGCGTAAACCGTGCTGTTGTAGAAGGTGCCGTCGGTCTGGCGTGATTCCTGGCGCCAGAAATAGCTGGTGATCGAGGTGAGGTCGGCGAAGCCCAGCCCCTTGTTGACCGTCAGGCTCGGCAGGAACATCGTGTCGCGATTGAACTCGGTCACTTCCTTGGTCTGCTGATAGAGGCCGAGCGCCGGATAGAAATCAGGCGCATCCGAGCTGTGGACCCGCTGCGCGAAGACCGAGGGCGTGATGGTGAAGTCGGCCGATGGCTGAATCTTGCCGGTCAGCCGGAAGACGATGTCGCGCACATCATTGACGCCGCTCTGATTGAGCGGACCTTTGCCCAGCAGCAAACTGTCGCCGTTCGGAATCAACTGGCCGTTGGATTTGTAATTGTCGATCCAGCCGCTGTCGTCGCCATACTCGATCGCGGCGCGCAGCGCGAACTCGCCCGGCACCACGGGGACGTTGATGACGCCCTGCTCGTCGTAATTGGCGCTGCCATGGATGGTGCCGGAAAGATCGCTCGTGACGCTGCCGCCGAACTGGAACAGATCGGGCTGGTTGGTGATGAAGCGGATGGTGCCGCCTTCGGAGCTGGCGCCGTAGAGCGTGCCTTGCGGGCCGCGCAGCACCTCGATCCGGTCGATGTCGAGCAGCTTCGGCTGCGAGGCGCCGTCATAAGTGTTCCTGACCGTGATCGAGACATCGTCGAGATAGATGCCGACCGTGGCCGAGCCGGTGGTCGAGCTGACGCCGCGGATCTCGATATTGTCCAAGCCTTCGCCGCCCTGGGCGCCGAAGGAGATGCCGGGTGCCGCGCGGGTGATGTCCTCGTAATCCAGGATATGGCGATCGGCGAGCTCGGTGCCCCCCAGCACCGAGATGCTCGTCGGCACATCCTGGATTCTCTCGACGCGCCGGTTGGCGGTCACGTTAATTTGTTCGATCTCGTTGGTGGGCGAGGCGGATTGAGGGGAAGGAACCGAGGGTGTCGAGCCCGGTTGTGCCGTCGCTGGGGGCGCTGCTTGCGCCTGCTGGATCGAAATTGCGTCCGGCTTCGCCTGTGTAGGCGCTTCCTGGGCGCGGGCCTTATGAGTAATGCCTAATGAAACGATTGCCGCTGACGCTAACAAGCCCAGTTTCACTCTCGAACAGTGCATGTGCTGCCCCCTGGTTTGACTATATTTCAACGATCCCCTTGATTCGTTTTCCGCCGGCGATAGCGCGATGACTGGGCTATTCTTGGCAATAAGCGGTCGGTGGGTTATGGCAAATTCCATGCCACAGTGTGGGATCGTTCTCGGTGCAGCTGCCCTTTTCGGTTGTCGTCAGGACGGCATGCGCAACCCGCGACTCGAGGCGCATGCGGCCATATGTCCAGGATTCATGCGACGATTTGGCGCCGCTGGATTGCTGCGGTGCATCGATGGGACAGGCCGGCAAAATCGGCATGCCGACTGCAAGGGTGAGGTTCAATACCGATGCGCCGTGGGGTCCGACAGAATAATTGCCTACTTTCGCATCGTTGTTCGTTGCCTAAACTGGAGACGTTGTGCCGCATAACTGAACGATATGGTTGCTGAACAGGCATTCCTGAGCGTGAGGTAGAAGGTGCCTGTCGTCGACTTGAGCGATCAAGGAATTTTGCAGTTGCCTCATTCTGGCGACTTGCCCATTATTTCGCCTGCCTACCGGGCGCATGGGGACGACCCTGCTGCGCCGCACTTCAATCGGGACGACCCGGATCTGTTCCGCGGGCCGAATGGCCCGCGCGAACGAGGCGCAACATCATGCCAGAGAGATATGATCATCCGCCGGATGCCACCGGCGGCCGATCGGATGCGGAGCTGGAGACGAGAATGAGCGAAGGGGAAATCCTTTACGAGGACAGCATTCCCGGCGGCAAGCACTGGTCTTTCACCATGCGGCGCGGCACCATCCTCAGACTGATCGACGAGGCGGGCGGGGCCAATGTCGGCATGCTGTTCTACAATCCGGCCAACAAGCTTGAGCGCTACAACGCCCCCGACACGCTGAAATGCCAGCACACTTTCAAGCTGACGCGCGGCAATTGCCTTTATTCGGATATGGGCCGCATCTTTTGCTCGATCGTGGCCGACACGGTCGGCTGGCACGACTCGGCCTGCGGCAACACGAACCGGGCGATGGTCGAGAAGCGCTGGAAATTTCAAAGCTACCAGGAAGCGCGCAACGACTGGACCCAGAACGGCCATGACGCCTTCCTGGTCGAGGCGGCGAAGTATGGCATGGGCCGGCGTGACCTCGCCGCCAACGTCAATTGGTTCTCCAAGGTCGGCGTCGGTCCCGCCGGCGAGTTCGTCTTCGATCCCGCCAACTCCAAGAAGGGCGATTCGGTCGATCTGCGCTTCGAGATGGATACGCTCGTGCTGCTTCACACCTGCCCGCATCCGCTCAATCCCGCGCCCGAATATCCGCGCGTGCCGGTAAGGGTGCAGTTCCTGGAGGCGAAGCCGGTGGCCGAGGATGATTTCTGCCTGAATTTCCGGCCGGAGAACGGGCGCGGCTTCGCCAATAACCGGCTTTACCATCTGTGCGGCTGCTGAGCGGAGCTGAGAATATGATCAAGGAAAGCGCGCTTCGGATCGAGCAGGCACGGTACCGCAAGGTGGTGCCGGCCGGCACCTATTGGCTGGAGATCGTCAAGGCCGGCGAGAGTTTCCGCATCACCGATCTCGAAGGCAATCAGGCGGCCGACACGCTGTTCTTCAGCGCCGCCGATCCGGCCGAGCGCTACAGCGCCGTCGACACGATCCGCGAGCAGGGCAATGTCTATCTGACCGTCGGCACCAGGCTCATGTCGAGCGAGGGCAACACGCTGCTGGAGATCACCGCCGACACGGTCGGCCGCCATGACACGCTCGGCGGCGCCTGCGCCACCGAATCCAACACGGTGCGCTATGCCCTGGAAAAGCGGACCATGCATGCCTGCCGCGACAGTTGGCTCCTGGCCGTGGCCGAGAACGAGCATCTGGGCTTGTCCAAGCGCGACATCACCCACAACATCAATTTCTTCATGAACGTGCCGGTGACCGAGACCGGCGGCCTCACCTTCGAGGACGGCTTGAGCGCGCCCGGCAAATATGTCGAGATGCGGGCCGAGATGGATACCATCGCGCTGATCTCGAACTGTCCGCAGCTCAACAATCCTTGCAACGCCTACAATCCGACGCCGATCGAGGTCGCGATCTGGGGCGTCGGCTGACGGGTGGCCATGTTCAACAAGGTCCTGATCGCCAATCGCGGCGAGATCGCCTGCCGGATCATTCGCACGCTCGACCGAATGGGCCTCGCCTCGGTTGCGGTCTATTCCGAGGCCGACGCCCATTCGCTTCATGTATCCCAGGCGGGGGAGGCCGTCTGCATCGGCCCGGCGCCGGTCGCGGAAAGCTATCTGCGCGCTGATAAGATCCTGGAGGCGGCGAAAGCGGTCGGTGCCGAGGCGATTCATCCGGGCTACGGCTTCCTCTCCGAGAACCCGGATTTCGCCGAGGCCTGTGCCGCCGCCGGCATCGCCTTCATCGGGCCGACACCTGACCAGATGCGCGCTTTCGGCCTGAAGCATCGGGCGCGCGAGTTGGCGATGCGCGCGGGCGTGCCGCTGGCGCCGGGCAGCGGTCTCCTCGCCGATCTCGCCGAGGCCAAGGCGGAGGCGTTGCGGATCGGCTATCCGGTCATGATCAAGAGCACGGCCGGCGGCGGCGGCATCGGCCTGCAGCTCTGCCGCGGCGAGGATCGGATCGAGGAGCTGTTCGAGCGAGTGGCGCGCCTCGCCCGCAACAATTTCAAGGATGCCGGCCTCTATCTGGAGAAATATGTCGAAGCCGGCCGGCATATCGAGGTGCAGATCTTCGGCGACGGCAAGGGCCGGGTCATGGCGTTGGGCGAGCGCGACTGCTCGGCCCAGCGACGCAATCAGAAGGTGGTCGAGGAGACGCCGGCGCCCGGCATCGATCCGGCCCTGCGCCAGGCGCTCTACGATACGGCCGTCAAGCTCGGCCGAGAGGTCTCCTATGCCAGCGCCGGCACGGTCGAATTCATCTACGACACCGGCGCCGGCGAGTTCTATTTTCTCGAGGTCAACACCCGGCTCCAGGTCGAGCACGGCGTGACCGAGGAGGTGACCGGCATCGATCTGGTCGAATGGATGATCCGCCAGGCCGCCGGCGAGATTTTCGACCTCGCCGTACCGGCATCCGTCGGCGCCTCGATTCAAGTGCGCCTCTATGCCGAGGATCCGGCGCGCGATTTCCGACCCTCCGCCGGCCGCCTGACGGCGGCACGCTTCCCCGCCGATGCGCGCATCGAAAGCTGGGTCGAGGATGGTTCCGAGGTGACGCCCTATTACGATCCGCTCATCGCCAAGCTGATCGTCACCGGTTCCGACCGTGCCGAGGCCGTTTCCAAGCTGCGCGCAGCCCTCGCCGCCACCACGCTCGCCGGCATCGAGACCAATCTGCGCTATCTGCGCCAGCTCGCCGAGGCGCCCGCCTTTGTCGAGGGCAAGGTCACGACCCGCACGCTCGAAAGCTTCGACTATCGCCCGTGCAGCATCGAGGTGCTGAGCCCCGGCACCCAGACGACGATCCAGGACCATCCCGGGCGGGTGGGCTATTGGGCCGTCGGCGTGCCGCCCTCGGGACCGATGGACGCGCTTTCCTTCCGCCTCGCCAACCGCGCCGTCGGCAACGACGCCGACGCGGCGGGGCTCGAGCTCACCCTCTCGGGGCCGACGCTTAAATTCAATGCGCCCGCTCTGATCTGTCTCGCCGGTGCCGAGATGGCGACGACGCTCGATGGTGCGGCCGTGCCGTTCTGGCGCCCTGTCGCCGTCCCGGCCGGCGCCACGCTGCGCATCGGCACGGTCACCGGCGCCGGCTGCCGCGCCTATCTCGCCATCGCCGGCGGGCTCGACCTACCGGATTATCTCGGCAGCCGATCGACCTTCACGCTCGGCCGCTTCGGCGGCCATGGCGGCCGGGCGCTGCTGGCCGGCGATGTGCTCCATCTCGGCGATGCCGAGACCGACCCGGCGGCCGACATCCCGCCCGATCTCGTCCCGCCCTTTACGCGCGACTGGGAGATCGGGGTCCTTTACGGCCCGCATGGGGCGCCCGATTTCTTCACCGACGCCGATATCGACGCCTTCTTCGCCGCGAGCTGGGAGGTGCATTACAATTCCAACCGCACCGGCGTCCGGTTGATCGGGCCGAAGCCGCAATGGGCCCGGCCGGACGGCGGCGAGGCCGGACTGCACCCTTCCAACATCCACGACAATGCCTATGCCATCGGCACGGTCGATTTCACCGGCGACATGCCGGTGATCCTGGGGCCGGACGGACCGTCGCTCGGCGGCTTCGTCTGCCCGGCGACGATCGTCCGGGCCGAGCTGTGGAAGCTGGGCCAGCTTCGTCCCAACGACCGCGTGCGCTTCCGCCGCCTGTCGCCGGCCGCGGCCGCCGCAGCCGAGGCGGCGCAGGAGGCGGCGATCGCGACGCTGACGGCGGTCGCGGCGGCGCCCATCCACGGGCTCGGCGCCGACAGCGCCATCCTCGCCGTCCTGCCCGAGACCAAGGATTGGCCGCGCGTCGTCTATCGCCGCGCCGGCGACGACTATCTGCTGGTCGAATACGGCCCGCTGGTGCTCGATCTGGAGCTGAGGCTACGCGTCCACGCGCTCATGACGCATCTTCAGCGTCAGCCGATCGAGGGCCTGCTGGAGATGACGCCGGGCATCCGCTCGCTGCAGATCCGCTACGACAGCCGCGCGCTCCCGGCCGCCCAGCTGGTCGAGCGGCTGCAGGCGATCGAGGCCGAGCTGCCGGCGCTCGACGATCTCGAAGTGCCGTCGCGCATCGTCCACCTGCCGCTGAGCTGGGACGACGAGGCGACGCAGCTCGCCGTCGCCAAATATATGCAATCGGTGCGCGCCGACGCGCCCTGGTGCCCGAGCAATATCGAGTTCATCCGGCGCATCAACGGCCTCGACAGCGTCGACGAGGTCAAGCGCATCGTGTTCGAGGCGAGCTATCTCGTGCTCGGCCTCGGCGATGTCTATCTGGGCGCGCCGGTCGCGACGCCGATCGATCCGCGCCACCGGCTGGTCACGACCAAATACAATCCGGCGCGCACCTGGACGCCGGAGAACGCGGTCGGCATCGGCGGCGCCTATCTGTGCGTCTATGGCATGGAGGGGCCGGGCGGCTATCAGTTCGTCGGCCGCACCTGCCAGATGTGGAACACTTATAAGGCGACGGACGCGTTCGAGCCGGGCAAGCCCTGGCTGCTGCGCTTCTTCGACCAGATCCGCTTCTATCCGGTCTCCGGGCCGGAACTGCTGAAGTTCCGCGAGGATTTCCCCGCCGGCCGGGCCAAGCTCCAGATCGAGGAGACGGTTTTCCGGCTCAAGGATTACCGGCGCTTCCTCGCCGAGAATGCCGACGGCATCAAGGCGGCGAAGCAGCGCCAGCAGCAGGCCTTCGAGGAGGAGCGCGCACGCTGGGCGGCCTCCGGTCAGGCGGGATATGCGAGCGACCTGCCCGAGACGCCGGATGTGGCCGAGGAGGCCGTGCCGGCCGGCGCCACCGCGATCGGCGCGCCGGTCTCCGGCAGCGTCTGGAAGATCGCGGCCTCGATCGGCCAGCCGGTCAAGGCAGGCGATGCGCTCGTCATCGTCGAATCGATGAAGATGGAGATCCCGGTCACCGCCCCCGCCGACGGCGTGCTGATCGAGCTGCGCTGCGCCGAAGGGCGGGCGGTGACGCTGGGCCAGACAGTGGCCGTGATAGGTCCGGAGGAGAGATGATGCGGATGGACATCGCCGGCCTCACCGCCGCTTACGAGAACGGCGGCACCACCCCGGAAGCGGTGCTCGACGAGGTCTATCGCCGGATCGAGGCCAAGGGCGTGCGGCCGGTCTGGATCACGCTCGTGCCCAAGGAACGGGCGCTCGCCGCCCTGGCGGCGCGGCGGGCGGCCGGCGGGCATCAGCCGCTCTTCGGCATCCCCTTCGCGGTCAAGGACAATATCGATGTCGCCGGCCTGCCGACCACGGCCGGCTGCCCCGATTTCGCCTATGTGCCCGCGCGCTCGGCGACGGTGGTCGAACGGCTCGAAGCGGCCGGCGCCATCCTGATCGGCAAGACCAATCTCGACCAGTTCGCGACCGGCCTGGTCGGCACGCGCTCGCCCTATGGCGCCCCGAGCTCCGTCTTCGATGCGGACTATATCTCGGGCGGTTCCAGCTCCGGCTCGGCCGTCGCGGTCGCGGCCGGGCTCGTCAGCTTCGCGCTCGGTACCGACACCGCCGGCTCGGGCCGGGTCCCGGCCGGCTTCAACAATCTCGTCGGCCTCAAGCCGACCAAGGGGCTGCTGAGCGCGCGCGGCGTGGTGCCGGCCTGCCGCAGCCAGGATTGCGTCTCGATCTTCGCCGGCACGGTCGGCGATGCCGCGACGGTGCTGGCGGCGGCCGAAGGCTTCGATGCCGAGGATGCCTATTCGCGGACGGCGCCCGCCACAGCCGGTCTGTCCGCCGCCTGGCGCTTCGGCGTGCCGCGCGACGGGCTCGAATTCTTCGGCGACGATGACGCCGCCGCGCTCTTCGCCCAGGCGGTGGAGCGCTGCGAGGCGATCGGCGGCGTGCCGGTCGAGATCGACTACACGCCCTTCCGGGATGCCGCCAGCCTGCTCTATTCCGGTCCCTGGGTGGCCGAGCGGCTGGCCGCGATCCGCGCCTTCGCCGAAGCGAAGCCCGGCAGTCTCGATCCGACCGTCGGCAAGATCATCCTGGGTGCGGCCGGCATTTCCGCCGTCTCCGCCTTCGAAGGTTTCTACCGGCTGGCCGAACTCACCCGAGCCGCCGAGGCGGAATGGGCGCGCATGGATGTGATGCTGCTGCCGACCTCCGGTACCACCTACAGGATCGCCGAGGTCGAGGCCGACCCGATCACGCTCAACAGCAATCTCGGCTACTACACCAACTTCGTGAATCTGATGGATCTGTCGGCGCTCGCCGTGCCGGCCGGGTTCCGGCCCAGCGGGCTGCCGTTCGGCGTGACGCTGATCGGCCGCGCCTTCGCCGATCCGGCGCTGGCCCTGATCGGCGATAAGCTGCATCGCGCCTTGCCCGACGCCAGTTTCGGCGGCACCGGCGAGCCTCTGCCGGCCTCGCCGGTGAAACCCGTCGCCGCCGGCAAGATCGCGCTCGCCGTGGTCGGTGCTCATCTTTCGGGCCAGCCGCTCAACCATCAGCTTGCCGGCCGCGACGCCCGGCTCCTGCGCACGGCCAAGACCGCCGCCGGCTACAGCCTCTATGCGCTCGCCGGCACCCAGCCGGCCAAGCCAGGACTCGTCCGCGACGGCGGGGCGGGCGGCATCGAGATCGAGATCTGGGAGCTGGACGCCGCCGGCTTCGGCAGCTTCGTCGCCGAGATCCCGTCGCCGCTCGGCATCGGCACGCTGACGCTCGATGACGGCAGTAAGGTCAAGGGCTTCCTGTGCGAGCCCCATGCGATCGAGGGCGCCGAGGATATTACTGGCTTTGGCGGCTGGCGAGCGTGGCTTCGCTCGAAAGCTTAGGTTTGAGCGGCAGGTCGAAGGTGATCGTCGCCCCATAGGCGCCCGGCGCCTGCGGGTCGATGCGCACCTTGTCGAAGGTCAGCACGCGGGTCGCGAGCGTGAAGCCCTCCTTGATGTCGTGGGTGACCATGAACACGGTCATCCGCTCCTCGCGCCAGAGCCGGAGGAGCAGCTCGTGCATCTGCGCCTTGGTGCCTTGGTCGAGCGCTCCGAACGGCTCGTCGAGCAGCAGGATCCTGGGCTTCAGCGCCAGCGTCTGGGCGATGGCGAGCCGCTGCTGCATGCCGCCCGATAGCTGGGCGGGGTATTTGTCGCGCGCGGCCGACAGCCCGACCGCCTCGATCAACCGGTCGGCTTCGGCGAGCGCCCGGCGGCGGACGGCGCCGAAGAGCTTGCCGGTGAAAGGGGCCTGTGCCAGCTCCAGGCCGAGGATAACATTCCCCGCGACGGTCAGGTGCGGAAACGCCGAATAGCGCTGGAAGACGATGCCGCGATCGGGGCCGGGCTCGGGCGGCAGCGGGCGGCCATCGATCAGGATCTCGCCCCTGGTCGGCCGCTCGATCGACAGCAGCAGCCGCAGGAACGTGGTCTTGCCGCAGCCGGACGGGCCGACGAGCGCGCAGAACTCGCCCGACGGGATTTCCAGATCGATCCGTTCCAGCACCGTCTGGCTCGGATATTCCATCCACAGCTTGCGCACCGAGACCCGGCTCATGGCTGTTGCTCGCGCCAGGGAAACCAGCGCCGCGCCGCCGTCTTGAGCGCCAGATCCATGAGGAACGCCAGCAACGTGATCCAGGCGACATAGGGCAGGATCACATCCATCGACAGATAGCGCCGGACCAGGAAGATCCGGTAGCCGAGCCCGTTCTCGGCGGCGATCGCCTCGGCCGAGATCAGGAACAGCCAGGCCGGGCCGAGCGACAGGCGCACGGCGTCGATCAGCTTGGGCAGGATCTGCGGCAGCACCACGCGCAGCACGATCTGCCAGGTCGAGGCGCCGAGCGTTTGCGCCTTGATCAGCAACTCGCTCGGCAGCTCCTCGACCTTGAGCGCCAGGTCGCGGATGAGGAAGGGAGCGATGCCGATCACGATCAGGACGATCTTGGACAGCTCGTCGAGGCCGAAAGTAATGAACAGGATCGGCAGCACCGCCATCGGCGGGATCATCGACAGCACGGCGATGAAGGGCGACAGCGCCGCGCGGACATAGGGAATGAGACCGGTGGCGATGCCGAAGACGAGCCCGATCAGCGTCGCGAGGCCGAGCCCGATGAGAAGCCGGGTCAGGCTCGCCCAGCTATCGACCCAAAGCTGGATCTGTCCCGTGCGGGCGTCCGGGGTCAGTGCCACGCGATAGATCGCGGCGCCGATCGTTGCCGGTGCCGGCAGCAGCTTGTCGGCCGGGTTCGCGGCCAGGCGCAGTGCCGAGAAGATCAGGTAGAGCAGAATGACGGCGAGAAAGGGGATGGCCGCCCAGAACAGGCCGGCTCCCCGGCCGGGCCGGTGGTTGATCAGGCGGCGCGACACGGGCGTTCTAGTTCGTGGCTTCGACCATGTATTGCGTGGTGAAGCGCAGCTTCACATTTTTAGGGTTGCCTAAAATTTCGCCATCGGGAAAAGCGATGCCGACCACGTCCGGGTTCGGGGCGCCGTCGCCCAGCAGGCCGTGGTCGAACGAGAAATGCCGGACCAGATCCATGGTCTTGACCAGCGCCGGGCTGGCGGCGAAGGAAGCGGCCTCGGTCGGCGTGTAATACATGTGCGTGGTCGCGAGCTGCTTGTCGTAGCCGGCGAGATCCGTGCCCGAATCCTTGGCCATGATCGCGCGCGCGGCGGCGCCACGCGCGTCGCTCTTCGACATGACGCTCATCACCTCGTACCAGGCGCCGGCCAGCGCCTTGCCCAGCGCCGGATTCTCGGCCAGCGTCTCGGTGCGGACCACGGCCAGATCGATGATCTCGCCCGGTACCTGCGCGCTGTCGAACACCTTCTGCGCTTCGGGCTGCTGCAGGATCTCGCTCACCTGCGGGTTCCAGGTGACGACGGCGTTCACGTCCGCCGTGCCGAAGGCGGCGACGATATCCGCGTCCGATGTGTTGACGACGGCGACATCGGTCTCCTTGAGCTTGACCGAATCGAGCGCCCGGGCGAGCAGGTAATGCGAGACCGACAGCTGGACGAGATTGACCTTCTTGCCCTTGAGATCCTCGATCCGGGTCGCCGGCTTCTTCAGGATCACCGCGTCGTTGCCATTGGAATAGTCGCCGACGATGAGGGCCGTGGTGTCGACGCCGCCGGCCGCCGGGATCGTCAGCGCATCCATGTTGGTGAGCACGACGCCGTCGAAGCCGCCGGCGGTATATTGATTGATGCTCTCGGCGTAATCGTTGATCTGGACCAGCTTGATCTGGATGCCGTACTTGTCGGCCCATTTTTTCAGGATGCCGCTCTCGTCGGCATAGGGCCAGGGCATCCAGCCGGCATAGATCGACCAGGCGAGCTTGAAGGATTGTCTGGGTGCTGCTTGGGCGCTGAAAGGAGTTGCCAGCACGAGGGCCAGAGCCAGCAGGAGCGACGGAAACGGATAGCGCATGGGCCCGACCTCGTGTTCATGATGCGTTGCATCGAAGCGTGGGGCTCGCCAACGCTCCGGTTGACGACGCAACCGCCATGCCAAATAGAAGCGGTTCGGAGACTCGCGTGACGATTGCTTCCTACTCTGTTCCGGTCATGCCCATGTCCTGGGCGGGGCTGACTTTTACGCATATTTCTTGGGCAGATCGGGGCGGAATTCCCGCACGGCGAGTCTGGGCCGATCGGCATCCCTTCAAACGATTCCGACACATTAATTCGAATTAACCATCCAACCGGAATTGATGGCACGGCCATTGCTAATATTGTGCGGTGCACAAGGGCTGGGCAGATGTCCGGTTCGACTTTTGCCATGCCAGGTTGGGAGCCAATGGGTCTTCGTTCGATTGCCTTTATCGCGGGTCTGCTGTCGGTCTCTGCCGCTGAAGCCGGCACGCTGACCTGCAACGGCGCCGCGTGCCAGGGCTCCTATGCCGGTGCCACCTACAGTGCCGCCAAATGCCCGGCCGCCCCCGAGCCGCCCGTCGTCCAGACCAACAGCTCCGCCGCCTATAACGCCTCGGTGCAGAAGGCGAACGACTATTCGGCCGAGGCTAAGGCGCATCTCGATTGCCTGGCCGGCGAAGCCAATGCCGATCAAAAGGATATCGGGACGGCGCTCCGCGATTCGCTCAAGCGCGAGCAGGATTCGGCGCAGGCCAATCTCGACAAGCTGAAGGAGGCGCTCAAGAACGCGCCTAAGACGACGTTGGGCAGCCAATCATCGGCGCCTGCCGTCTCCACTCGTTATTAGCGCCCAGTTGCAAGAGGAATTTCGGCAATGAATTTCGCTCAAGAACGGAACCCGGCGCGGCAAATGACCGGCTTCGGCCTGGTCGTGCTGCTGCATGTGGCTCTGATCTATGCCCTGGTGAGCGGATTGGCGAACCGGGCCATGGAGGTCCTGAAAGGCCCGCTCGAGGCCAAGATGATCGAGCAGGTGAAGCCACCGCCGCCCGACGTGCCGCCGCCCCCGCCGCCGGAGCTGGCGCCGCCGCCGCAAGTCTTCATTCCGCCTCCTGAGGTCAACATCCAGACCCCGCCGCCGCCGCAACAGGTTATCCAGGCCGTCAGCCGCGTGGCGCCGCCGCCGGCCGAGGTTCGTCCGGTCGCTCCGCCGGCGCCGCCGCCGGCAGTGCCGGATCAGGAAGTGAGCGCGCGGCCGATCTCGGGTGCCCCGTTGGCCTACCCGAAGCGCATGATGGATACTGGCCGCGAAGGTTCGGTCGATGTCGAATGCACGGTCGATACCGACGGCAGCACCAGCAACTGCGCGGTTCTGGAGGCCCATGGCGGCGATGCCTTCGCCGATGCCGCGATGAACTATGTCAAGAACGCCAAATACAAGCCCAAAACCCGGAACGGCGTGGCGTTGCGGGAAGATCACCATCGCTTCCACATCGCCTTCAGCCTGCATGAATGACGGCGCAACGACGCCGAAACGGGGACAAATCTCGTCGTCGAGACATTGGAGACATGATGCTTAACACTCTTCGCCTTCGCGGCATTTCGGCGATCCTGTCGGTCGCCTTGCTTCTGTGCGCCGCTGCCCCGGCCGCGGTCTTCGCTCAAACGGCGCCGGCGACGGATGCCCCGGCGGCTTCGGCCCCGGCTCCGGCCGGCGATGCCGGCCCGGCCGGCATCCAGGCGCCGACCTCGACGGTCTCGGTAGAGAACCCCTACGGCCCGCAGGCGCTGTGGAAGAACGGCGATTTCGTGGCGCGCGGCACGCTGGTCATCCTGGTGATCATGTCGTTCTCGACCTGGTACGTGATGCTGACCAAGCTCTATGAGCAGACCCGCC